>ENA-OOWR01000002-OOWR01000002.1-human-gut-metagenome-genome-assembly--contig:-NODE-2-length-211024-cov-3.557172_pt1 | contig 211024 bp, 175 predicted proteins | sample MGYA00241582_ERZ501333 | MGnify/ENA primary metagenome ERZ501333 (study PRJEB25962, sample SAMEA2042981) | human gut metagenome | biome: human gut; feature: human-associated habitat; material: faeces...
TGCATGTGTTAAGCACGCCGCCAGCGTTCATCCTGAGCCAGGATCAAACTCTCATTAAAAATTTGTCCCGGGTTCAGATATGACTCTGGTCATTATCTATACCCTTTACTGTTCTTGGTTTGTATCAGACTTGCGTCTGTTACGTTCTTTTTGAAATTCTTTATTTGGAATTTCAGGGTTGTCATGTTGTTAATTTTTCAAGGTTCTTTGTTTTCGCCTGTACCAGTAAAACTTAACGGAGAAGGAGGGATTTGAACCCTCGCGCCGCTATTAACGGCCTACTCCCTTTCCAGGGGAGCCCCTTCAACCGCTTGGGTACTTCTCCTAGTATCAAGCGCTTGAACTTTCCATCTTTGTTTATTGAAAAGTCAGCGGAGAGAGAGGGATTCGAACCCTCGCGCCCTTTCGGACAAACGGTTTTCAAGACCGCCTCGTTATGACCACTTCGATATCTCTCCATCCAGTTGTTTAAGTCTCCTTTTGACCGGCGACTTGTATATATTAGCACTTCTGTTTTTCTATGTCAACACATTTTTTCAAATTATTTCATTTTTTTGTGACTGGTATTTTCAAGTACTTCTTTACCCCTGTTTTTGCAGAAATTCCTGTCCAATACGCATATCTTCCGGTGTCGTAATCTTTATATTTGTATAGCTGCCCTCAATCACTTTCACCTGTATCTTACCGTATTCTTCGACCACCATCGTATCATCCGTCACTGCTATTGCTGCCCCATCTGCCCGTTTCTTCATCATCTTCTGATAACACTTCATCAGACATTTATAATCAAAGCTCTGTGGGGTCTGGATCTGCCACAGGTACTCTCTTGCAGGAGTCGCCATTCCAATCCGATTTTCATTTACGATCTTTATCGTATCCTTTACAGGCATCCCCACCGTACACGCTTTGTAATCTGCCAGTGTCTGGATCGATCTAACGACCATATCCTGTGTCACAAATGGTCTTGCGCCGTCATGGATCATGACATAATCGGTCTCCGGACATGCACACAAACCATTATATACAGAATCATACCGATTTTCACCGCCCTCTACTACAGATACAACCTTTGTAAAATGATATTTCTCTATGATCTCATGCCTGCAATATTCCACACTGTTTTTTCCTGTTACAAGAATGATGGAATCCACAGGACTTTCTTCAAAAGCTTTTAATGCATAATAAATTACAGGATAGCCTCCAAGCTCCATGAACTGTTTTTCAATTTTACTGTGCATTCGGCTGCCTTTTCCTGCCGCAAGTATGATCGCCGTTGTCTTCATGTTTTCTCTTCTATCCTTTTATCTTTTTTGCCTCTAATATTTGTTTCATATTGTATTCTTTCACCATATATTTACAAACACTCACAAAGCAGCAGAGCAATCTGCATTCACTTCTTACTGTATCCTTCTACCGCTCGCCTAATTTCAGATTTGGAACTGCATTCAGATCCAGCCCGTGTCTGGTACCTTTTATGAATTCATAATAACCAGCCGCTCCGATCATGGCTGCATTATCGGTGCAAAGGATCGGTGCCGGATAATATAACTGAATTCCTGCTTTTTCGCAGGCCGCTTTCATCGATGCACGAAGTGCTGAGTTGGATGCAACACCGCCTGCCAGCGCAACTTTATCCATGCCATATTTCCTGGCTGCATAGATGGTATGTTCTGTCAGTACATCCGTTACCGCTTTCTGGAAGGATGCCGCTACATCTGCGCGGTTGATCTCCTCATTCTTCATTTCCTTCTGATTGATATAATTTAAAACTGCAGACTTCAGACCACTGAAGCTAAAATCATATGCAGAATCGGAAATCTTTGCTCTAGGGAATTCAATTGCATCCGGATTTCCCTCTTTTGCAAGCTTATCTACCTTCGGTCCACCCGGGTATCCAAGTCCGATAGCTCTTGCTACTTTGTCAAATGCTTCACCTGCCGCATCATCTCTGGTCACACCAAGGATCTCAAACTGCCCGTAGTCTGTCACCTTTACCAGATGGGTATGCCCGCCGGATACAACCAGACACATAAATGGCGGTTCCAATGTCTTATCTTCTATAAAATTAGCAGCAATATGTCCCTCTATATGATGAACGCCTACCAATGGGATATTCTTTGCATAGCTGATCGCCTTTGCTGCTCCTACTCCAACCAGCAAAGCTCCTACTAAGCCCGGCCCATATGTAACTGCGATCGCATCTATATCATCCAGAGTACAGTCTGCTTCTTTCAGTGCAGCCCTTATTACCTGATTCACTTTCTCGATGTGTTTTCTTGACGCTATCTCAGGAACAACGCCGCCATACAGTGTGTGAATGTCAATCTGTGAATATATGATATTTGATAATACTTCCCTACCGTTTACGACGACAGCCGCTGAAGTCTCATCACAAGATGATTCAATTGCCAGAATCTTTATATCTTTTTTCTCCATTTTCATCTTCCTCTTTTTCCTGTTTTACCGTCTGTATCAGTCTGCAAATTTTAACGTTGTCTCCATCCGGTCTTTTCCTGCAACCGCAGCCGGGAATATTTTTCTTACTTCATCCATGTACTGCATCGGCTTGATCAGGGACGGACTATAATGTGTCAGCCACATCTGTTTTACTTCTGCCTCTTTCGCAATCTCCGCCGCCTCATACATTGTCATATGCTTATGGGAAACTGCCTTTTCGTATTTGTCCGGTTCACCATACATTCCTTCGCAGATAAACAAGTCTGAGCCTGCCGCATGTTTTGTAATAAGTGGTGTCGGACGAGTATCTGTACAATATGTGACCTTAAGCCCTTTCCGATCCGGTCCCATAACCATATCCGGTGTATAGAGCCTGCCGTCCAGTTCTATCGTCATGCCCTTCTGCAATGTATTCCAGATCTGCATCGGAACCTCCTGTGCACGTGCACGTTCCACATCGAATTTACCAGCACGGTCAAGCTCAAATGAATATCCATAACAGGTAACATTATGATTTACCCGGTACGCATTTGCACGTAAGCCACACACTTCAAATTCTTCTTCTTCCTCTGTCAGTTCTTTAAACTGTATCTCAAATGGAAGCTCCGGTGCGATCACGCGCAGAGAGTTCACTACCCGTTCCAACCGTTTTGGTCCAACCATCAGAACCGGATCCTTTCGTTCTGCATTTCCGATTGTCAGGAGTAGCCCAGGCAATCCGCTGATATGATCTGCATGAAAATGTGTGAACAGGATCACATCGATCGGTTTGAAGCTCCATCCCTGCTGTTTGACTGCTACCTGCGTTCCTTCACCACAATCAACTAATATAGAGCTGCCATTGTATCGTATCATCATGGATGTCAACGCTCTGTACGGAAGTGGCATCATTCCGCCTGTACCAAGCAAACATACATCTAACATATTCTATCCTCCAACTTCTGTTTCCACTCTGTCTGTAAACCATTTCTCCTGTAAGGAAAAAAGAGTCATTTTATATTCAAATGACTCTCTGGTTCTACATATATTCTGCCGTTTCGTCTCTCTGTACCGGTACTGCAAAGCTGTCTGCCAGCCGGTCATAACAATCTTCGCATATACAGATCCTGTGGGTTTCTCCATCTTTCTTTGAGAAGTATCCCCACTTTTTTGAAATTATAATTGCATCTTCCATCAAAATGTCATTTCTGACTGACAATTCTTTCCCACACATATTGCAACGTATTACATCCATCATAATTTCCTCCTGATCTTCCGGTTTCCCGGCGATCTCTGTATCTTTTCTATTGTCGATTATAATAGAAAAAATGCATCTTTTGTAGTGGGAATTCCTGTCATCTATGTATTATGAATGTGAACACTTCAGTTCCATGATAACAGCATCTTCTGTTGGTTTTTTATAATAATCTTTCCTTCTGGAAATCTCATCGAAGCCTAGTGATTCATACATTGATATTGCTGCGTCATTAGACTCACGAACCTCCAAGAAGATCTTTTCTCCATTGTCTTCTACACACATGCGGATCATTTCTTTCATCAGTCTGTGTCCGATTCCACATTTCCTGTAATCTTTATCAACAGCAATCCGAAGCAGTTCACAATCCTCACACGGTGCAGTAAAGATACAATAACCAACCACCTTGTCATCCTTCGTTGTGTCAACTGCTGTAAGCACGGTATCATACGTTCCATACATGGATGTCGCAACCATCTGCTCATTCCAGGAACTCATAAATACTTTTTCTCCCAGAGAAACAATATCAAGCAACTGTTCCTCATCGCCTTCTCTTATCTCAATGTTGTCTAAATAGGGCCCCGCCGCCCCGCCATCACTGACGCTATTACTCATTTCTTTCACCTTTCTCTTTTCTTTCTCTTTCTGCCTGAGACATTCTCAGATATTCAGGAGCAAAATCATCTCCATTTATATATTGTTCATGCGCATACCGGTAAGCGCCGGCATATGCGACTGATCCAGCCTTCTGTTTGTTCAGATGTGCCGGTGCCAGACGTGCATGCTTCATCTTTGACAGGATCTGAGATCCATACACCTGTATGCCATCACCTGTAAACTGCACTTCTTCATCTTTTTCAAGAAGCAGATCGATCAACTCATTTACATCCATCGGTATCTGATCCATCTCTGTAACCAGATTACCTGCTTCGTCAAATCTGTACAATCCAGTATAGACCTGATTTCTTCTGGCATCCATGATCGGACAGATCAGCCTGTCACTTCCCCAGAAATTGTATGCAAGTCCTTCCAGTGTCGGAACAGGCACAACCGGCTTATCAAGTGCAAGCGACAGTCCTTTTACCGTTGCTGCTCCGATACGCAGTCCGGTAAATGACCCCGGACCTGCTGCGATCGCGATCGCATCTACTGCATCAAGCTCAATACCTGCTGCGTTTACAACCTCGTCCAGCATCGGAAGCAAGGTCTGTGAATGTGTCTTTTTGTTATTTACTGTAAATTCTGCAACCAGATTGTCATTCTCTAATAAGGCAACGGATGCAACCAGCCCTGAGCTGTCCAGAGCGAGGATCTTCATATCTTTAAACCTCTTCTATCGTTATCTTTCTATAATCTGTCCCTTTTTCAAGGTCTTTTTCAATCGTTATCTTCTGATAATGATCCGGAAGGATCTCTTCGATCAGATTTGCCCATTCGATCAGGCATACTCCATCACCGTATACCATCTCATTGTAGCCGATTTCTTCCATCTCATCCACATCTCCGATCCGATAGACATCAAAATGATATAACGGAAGCCGTCCGTTATCATATTCTTTCACGATCGTAAATGTAGGGCTGTTCACAATATCATCGACTCCAAGACCTTTGGCAAATCCCTGTGAAAATATCGTCTTTCCTACGCCCAGATCTCCAAAGAAACAGAAAACCTGTCCCGGAACCGCCTGTTCGCCAAGCTCCCGTCCGATCCTGTATGTGTCTTCTCTGCTGTTGCTTTCTTTTACAATCATCATAAATCTATCGTTATCTTCTTTCCTTTTACTTCATATGGCCGATAAGTAACTCCTGCCATATCAAACATTCTCTTGGATGCCATCGTGCTGTCGGTACTGGCATATTTATCCGACAGATAGATCACCTCTTTTATCCCACACTGAATGATTGCTTTCGCACATTCATTGCAAGGGAATAAGGTCGAATAAAGTCTTGCGTCCTTTAAGCTACCGCCTCTGTAATTCAGGATGGCATTCAATTCTGCATGACACACAAAGAAATATTTATTGTTCAAAGGATCACCGATTTTTCCCCATGGCATGATATCGTCTTCACATCCGGCAGGCATACCATTATACCCTTCCGACAGAATACGATTATTATCGTCTACAATACATGCACCAACCTGAGTGGAAGGATCTTTGCTTCTCTCTGCTGACAACAGTGCAATACCCATAAAATACTGATCCCAGCTAATGTAGTCGGCTCTTTTCATCGGTGTCCTCCTTTTCTTTTCATCTGATCATCCGGTTATTTCCATATAGTGATAACCCGTTTTTACATCGGCCATCTTATGGTTATACAACTTTTTTCTCTAAAATGCTACTCTGATTATGCTGAAAATTTTATCAATTTTAGCTGTAATATCAGCAAAACTGCCCTCAGTCATGGACGAAGTGATAAATGCAAGCTCTCCGTCCACACCTTCTGCTGTTACATATGTCACATCACCAAACAGCTTCTGGATCTCATCTTTTGTGATCGCATCTGCACTTACCCGTATGAAGAAACGATTAACCGCATCTCTGAAATCACCGATCGGAAGTGCTTCTGCATCCCAACTTGCCATAATATTCTTACCCATATGTTTTACTTCGTCTACAACATCGGATACAACGGCGGATGCTGTTGGAAGCTTTCCGGCTCCTCTTCCATAGAACATGATATCATCTACAACATTTCCATGTACAAATATGCCATTGAATACATCATGGATACCGGATAATGGATGGTTCTCGTCCAGCATCATAGGTGCAACGAAGGAGTATAAGGTATCTCCTTCCTTTTTAGTCGTACCTACTAATTTGATCGATACACCAAGTGCATCTGCATATTTGAAATCTTCTGTTGAGATCTTTGTGATTCCTTCTGTATGGATCTTAGTGTAATCCAGATGCTTTCCATATACGATAGAAGTCAGGATAGCGATCTTTCTACACGCATCTCCACCTTCTACGTCTGCTTCCGGATTTCTTTCTGCATATCCCAGATCCTGTGCCTGCTTCAGCACTTCATCATAAGATGCACCTTCCTGATCCATCTTGGTCAGGATATAATTTGTTGTTCCGTTTAAGATACCTGTGATCTCTGTTACTTCATCTGCTGTGATAGAGGTATTTAATGGACGGATGATCGGAATACCACCGCCAACAGATGCCTCAAATAAGAAATTCACATTGTTCTCTTTTGCGATCGCAAGTAATTCCGGTCCGTGAGAAGCTACCAGTTCCTTATTGGATGTTGCTACACTCTTGCCTGCTGCAAGGCACTGTTTTACAAATGTATAGGCAGGATTGATTCCTCCCATTACTTCAACAACAACCTTTACTTCATCATCGTTTAAGATGTCATTGAAGTCATGTGTCAGTATCTGCTGTACAGGATCTCCCGGGAAATCTCTCAGATCAAGAACATACTTGATGTTAATCTCTTCTCCCGCTCTCTTATTAATGATCTCGTGATTTGTATTGATTACTTCAACCACGCCTGAACCAACTGTACCATAACCTAATACTGCTATATTTACCATGTGGGTGTCTCTCCTTTTTGCATTCTTTTTTGTATATTACGACTCACTCCGGCTGCACCATTTTAAATATGCATTCATAAATCCGTCGAGTTCTCCATCTAAAACTGCGGCAACATTTCCGCTTTCTTCACCTGTCCGGTGATCCTTCACCATCGTATACGGCTGCATAACATAAGACCGGATCTGGCTTCCAAATCCATTCTCCAGTATCTCACCCCGAATATCCGAAATCTTATCCAAATTCTCCTGTTTCTTGATCAGATACAGCTTAGACTTCAGCATCTGCATAGCCTTATCCTTATTCATATGCTGTGAACGCTCATTCTGGCATTGTACTACGATACCGGTCGGAATGTGCGTGATACGAACCGCCGATGATGTCTTATTGATGTGCTGTCCACCGGCTCCGCTCGATCTGTAAGTATCGATCCGGAGATCATCTTCATTGATATCCACTTCCAGGTCTTCCTCTATCTCCGGTATCACATCGCAGGAAGCAAATGAAGTCTGTCGCTTGCCTGCTGCATTGAACGGTGAAATACGAACCAGACGATGTACTCCTTTTTCTGATTTCAGATATCCATAAGCATTCTGTCCACTGATCTGTATCGTAACCGACTTAATGCCAGCCTCATCACCCTCCAGATAGTCAAGCACTTCCACCTTAAAACCGTGCTTTTCCGCCCATCTGGTATACATTCTGTATAACATCGATGTCCAGTCACAGGACTCTGTCCCGCCGGCTCCTGCATGAAGCGTCATAACGGCATCGTAACCATCAAACTCATCCGACAGTAGAAGACTGATCCTGTAATTTTCGAATTCCTTCTGAAATGCTGTCAGCATCTCACCGATTTCCTCTATCATAGAGGAATCGCCCTCTTCTTCCGCCATCTGAATCAGGGTTTCAATATCTGAAAAATCCTGTTCCAGCTTCTGATATTCCTCCAGCGAATCCTGCAGCTCCTTTAACTGTCTGGAAACGCTGGTTGACTTTGCTACATCATCCCAGAAGCCCGGCTGTTCCATCTCATATTGTAATTTTCCTATGCTGTCTTTTCTGCCAGCGATGTCAAAGTGAATCCCTTACTTCCATTAATGGTTGTCTGTACTGATTCAATGTGAACTTAAACTGGTCTGTCTCTATCATTAATTTCTCACCTACTTTATCGGTTGCAGCTGCAACACATTATTTCTATTCGTTCCGTCCGCAGCAGTTCTTATATTTCTTACCGCTGCCGCATGGACACAAATCATTTCTTCCGATTTTTTTTGCTTTCTTTACAGGTCCTCTGGATACAGTATCATCCTTGTTTGTTCCTGTAACCTTATTTACTTCCTCTCGTTCAACCTTCTGTTCAACCTTAACACGGAGAAGCAGTTTTACTGTATCCTCCTGAATTGCTCTTGTCATCTCATTGAACATGTCATAACCGGCAAACTTGTATTCTACAACAGGATCTCTCTGGCCCAGTGACTGAAGCCCGATACCCTGCTTTAACTGTTCCATATCGTCGATATGGTCAGTCCATTTTCTATCAATTACCTTCAGAAGGATAATACGCTCGATCTCACGCATATCTTCCGGACTTGGGAATTCTTTTTCTTTCTCATGGTAGAGTTCCACAGCCTCATTATACAGTCTCTCTTTGAGTTCTTCTGTGTCACCCTTTTTGATCTCATGCTCAGTAAGTGCGATTGGTTCTGTAAATGGAATGATCTCACGGATCATATTGTCAAGCTCTACAATATTCCACTCTTCCGGTGCAACTTCTGATGAGCATACAGTATCTACACATGCATTGATATCATCCTTGAGCATCTTCAGGATAACTTCATGCATATCTTCACCGTCTAAGACTCTCCGGCGCTCCTTATACATGATCTCTCTCTGTTCATTATTTACACGGTCATACTCTAACAGATTCTTTCTGATCGCGAAGTTGTTGCTTTCGATCTTCTTCTGGGCCTTCTCTACGAAGTTCGAGATTGTCTTATGCTGGATCTCTTCGCCCTCCGGGATCTTCAATGTATCATAAAGGCTCATAACTCTCTCAGAACCAAACAATCTCATCAGATCATCTTCTAGAGACAGGTAGAACTTGGATTCACCCGGATCTCCCTGACGACCGGAACGTCCACGAAGCTGATTATCGATTCGTCTGGACTCATGACGTTCTGTACCAATGATACGAAGTCCGCCAAGTTCAGCAACGCCCTCGCCAAGCTTAATATCCGTACCACGACCAGCCATGTTCGTTGCGATCGTAACTGCATTCTTCTGACCTGCTTCTGCAACGATCTCTGCCTCAAGCTCATGGAACTTTGCATTTAATACCTTATGTGGAATTTTTTTCTTGCTGAGCATGTGGCTGAGTTCCTCAGATGCATCAATATTGATCGTACCAACCAGAACAGGCTGTCCTTTTCTGTAACTCTCATTGATCTGCTCAACAATAGCGTTTAATTTCTCTTTCTTTGTCTTGAAGATAGAATCCGGGTGGTCAATTCTCTGTACCGGAAGGTTGGTTGGGATCTCTACAACATCCATACCATAGATCTCTCTGAATTCTTCTTCCTCTGTACTTGCTGTACCTGTCATACCTGCTTTCTTCTCAAACATATTAAAGAAGTTCTGGAATGTGATCGTAGCAAGTGTCTTGGACTCTCTCTTAACCTTTACATTTTCCTTTGCTTCGATCGCCTGATGCAGTCCGTCTGAGAAACGACGGCCCGGCATGATACGTCCTGTAAATTCATCAACGATCAGAACCTCGTCATCCTTTACAACATAATCACGGTCACGGAACATCAGGTTATGTGCACGAAGTGCAAGAATTATGTTATGCTGGATCTCGATATTCTCAGGATCGGACAGGTTCTCGATATGGAAGAACTGCTCTACTTCCTTCACACCGTTTGCTGTCAGCATAACGTATTTGTCTTTTTCATTTACAAGAAAATCTCCGTCTTCCTCAATTGCTGTATTCATCAGCATATCCATCTTGGAGATCTCGCCATCACCTTCACCACGCTTCATACGTCTTGCAAGGTAATCGCACATCTTATAAAGCTCTGTCGATTTGCCGCTCTGTCCTGAAATGATCAGAGGTGTTCTCGCCTCATCGATCAATACAGAGTCGACCTCGTCGATTACACAATAATGAAGTCCTCTTAACACAAGCTTTTCTTTATAGATAACCATGTTATCTCTTAAGTAATCGAAACCGAGTTCGTTATTTGTTACATAAGTAATGTCACATGCATATGCGTCACGTCTTTCATCATTTGTAGATGAATTCAAAATAATACCAACTGTAAGTCCAAGGAACTCATGAACCTTACCCATCCATTCAGCATCACGCTTTGCCAGATAATCGTTGACTGTTACGACCTGAACACCTTTGCCTTCCAGTGCGTTTAAGTATACAGGAAGTGTAGACACAAGGGTCTTACCTTCACCGGTTCTCATCTCGGCGATACGTCCCTGATGTAATACAACGCCACCGATCAACTGTACTCTATAATGCTTGATGCCAAGCACTCTGTATGCAGCCTCTCTTACAACTGCAAATGCTTCTACCAGCAGATCATCAAGCGTTTCCCCATTTGCAAGTCTCTCTTTGAATTCTGCTGTCTTTGCTCTTAATTCCTCATCGGACAATGCCTGCATGTCAGAATCAAGTGCTTCTATCTTGTCCACAATAGGAGCGATCTTCTTCAGTTCTTTCTCACTATGTGTGCCAAATACTTTTTCAAATAATCCCATTCTATTATTCTCCTAACTGTTTTCTTGGTTTCATATCCAAATCTTATTACTCAGGGTACATAATACCATCATATGAAATTTATATCAAGAATGAATCTGAAAAGCTTTGGTAAAGCATTTATGAAATAATGATGAATAATCAACATTCATTCTTTAAATCTGACCACAAAAAAGAGCCGCCAGCGTTAATTGTCTGGCGACCCTTCTTTTTATCCGAAAATCTCAGGCAGACATTCTTCAGACTATAGCTTCTGAAAATATCTGTCCCTGCTCAGCAGGTACGAGATTAAAATTCTGGTTCGATCAATCCGTATGTATTACCCTTTCTCTTGTAGACAACATTTACTTCTTCTGTCTCTGCATTTCTAAATACATAGAAGTTATGTCCAAGCAGATCCATCTGGATGCATGCATCGTCCGGATACATAGGCTTTACTGCAAATCTCTTGCTTCTAACGATCTTAATCTCGTCATCTTCATCTGTTTCTTCTTCTACAAATGAATTCTGGAGATATGCTGCATTCTGCTCCTTGTCGATCAATTTCTTCTTATGCTTGTTCACCTGTCTCTCGATTACTTCTAGCACAAGATCGATCGATACATACATATCATCACTTACCTGTTCTGCACGAATGATATGTCCTTTCATAGGGATCGTAACTTCTATCTTCTGTCTGTCTTTCTCTACACTAAATGTAACCTGTGCAACAGCATCTTCTGCGAAATATTTCTCAAGCTTGGACAGCTTGTCATATACTGCATTCTTTAAACCTTCAGTAACATCGATGTTTTTTCCACTAATTATGTAATTCATGTTGCCCAACTCCTTCTTTTTCGGGTGTCCCCGAATTGATAGTCTTATTATAACATAAACCACCATTTTTTCAAGTCATTTTAAACAAAAGGGAACCGTTTACTTTTCATTTTTTAGTCAAATTAACAATTAATTTATATAATTTATGAAAACTACACAAATGCATATGTATCTTTTTTCTATCTCCCATATTTCCTTAATTTACAGTCTTGTATTCATCGAATGCAAAAAAAGAAAGCCGATACATACCGGGAGAAACAAGAACCTGTTCACTCACCATGTACCGGCTTTTCTTCTATTCTGTTTATCCTTTATTGTCCAAGCAGTCTGACTGCCTTGATCGGAGTTCTGTAATTATATACAGATGTCTTGATTCCTGTTGCTTCTGTACTTGCATGTACGATCATGCCGCCACCTGTATAGATTCCAACATGTCCGATATCTCCGTCTGTTCCGTAGAATAACAGATCACCCGGTTCCAGCTCTGAAAGACTTACTTCTGTTCCGTAATAAGACTGAGCAGTTGCGGAATGTGGAAGTGAAATTCCAAAGTGTGCATATACGGATAATGTAAATCCTGAACAGTCAGCACCATTTGTAAGGCTTGTACCGCCATATACATAAGGATTGCCAACAAACTGTAATGCATAATTTGCAAGGTCTACACCAGTTGAACCGCTGGATGGCACCGGATCCTCAGAAGGTGCTTCTGTAGGAGCTTCCGTAGGAGCCTCAGTTGGTGCTTCCGTAGGGGCTTCTGTTGGTGTCTCAGTTGGTGCTTCTGTAGGAGTCTCAGTCGAAGCTTCCGTAGGGGCTTCTGTTGCCTGCTGCTCTTCCTCCTGCTGCTTCTGCTGTTCTTCCTGTTGTCTTCTCAATTCTTCCTCTTCTGCTGCTCTTGCAGCTTCAGCCTCTTCTACCGAGATAGCCTTTACTGTATTATATGAAATTTCAACATAATCCGAACTTACATAACCGGCAGTCTCATCATCAACCTTTACTTCTGTCCAGCCATCTGCCTGACCGATTACTGAATATGATTCTCCACCAGGGATCATTGTAAGACATTCACTGTCTGCATCTGCCTCGGCACGTACATTCAAGGTTTCTGTTGTAACAGTTGCCAACTTGCTGCAATGTTCTTCTGCATAAGCACCTGCATCGTCACCATATACAAGGAAATCGTTCTTTATGTATCCTTCACAGCTACCGGATGCAACCTTTGTCCACGTATCACCTTTTTCCTTTACAAGGGCAATACCATTTGCTCCAAGTGTTCCGACCAGTTCACCGTCTACACTTGCTGTAGCACGGATATTAACCTCATCCGTTACAGTTGTAAGACACTTTCCTTCAAACTGTGGATACTTACAGGTTTCCTCTGCCGCTCCCGTTTCCTCTGTCGCAGCTTCTGTTGTTTTTTCTTCTTTCTTGGTACTCTTTTTTGATGTCTTCTTTGTCTCAGTCTTTGCTGTTTCTGTCTTAACTGTTTCAGAAGAAGCATCCGTCGGTGTACTTCCATCTCCGGCTGAAGCCGTTTCAAGCTGAACAGATTCTACATATCTGTCAAGCGCTGATGAGAGTCCGATCGTTGAATCATCATATATGTTATTTGCTTTGATCACGCCAAATGCCGTTGTAGCTGCCAGACTGACTGTTACTACCGCAACGGATATCTTTCTGGTTCCTTTGGACATCTTATTACCTCCCTGACATGGAAATGCCATGTCATCAAACATTTGTTACGAAATTGTTACATTTCTGGTTCATTATAACAACAATTCAAATGCTTGTCAACATGGCATTCCCGTGTTTTTGCTTGTTTTTCAGCGTTTTTTTAAAAATTAAGATTTATTACATTTGTTACAAACTTAAGAAACAACTACTCCATCTTTGGCTTTTACTGTAACGATGGCACCTGTTTTTAATATCTGGGTCGCATTCTTTGCTCCGATGATAACCGGAACATCACGGCTGAGGCCTACGATCGCAGCATGTGAATTTTTCCCATCCTTTTCACACACGATCGCAGATGCAGTCTTTAACTGTTCCATGATATTATTGCTGGTCTCTTTCATTACAATAATATCTCCCGGATTGTAATTTTTCTGAAGATCTTCTTCTGTTTCTGCTACACATAAAGGAGCACATACCGACTTCTCGTTTACAGAAGTACCTTTTACAAGGATATGTCCAACAACATGTACCTTGATCAGGTTGGTTGTTCCGGCAACACCAAGTGGAACGCCGGCAGTGATAACAACGATCTCTCCATCCTTGATGTAATGATTTCTCTTCGCAGCTTCTACAGAATGCTCAAACAGATCATCCGTATTATTCTCCTCTGCAATCAGAAGCGGCTGAACGCCCCATGACAGATTTAACTGACGACATACCTTTTCAACCGGTGAACATCCGATGATCGGACATTTCGGTCTGTATTTAGAAATCATGCGGGCTGTTTTTCCTGATTTTGTTACGGTTACGATCGCTGCTGCGCCAAGATCGATTGCTGTTGTACAGGTTGCATGGGAGATTGCGCTGGTGATATCCGGATTCTGGATATTTCCTCTCTCATAAAAACGTTTTGTATAATCAATATCTTCTTCTGCACGTTCTGCGATCTTAATCATAGTATGGAGTGCTTCTACCGGATACTTGCCTGCGGCTGTCTCACCGGAAAGCATGATCGCGCTGGTTCCATCATAGATTGCATTTGCAACGTCTGTTGCCTCTGCTCTTGTCGGTCTTGGGTTCTTGATCATGGAATCAAGCATCTGGGTTGCTGTTACAACCTGCTTGTCTGCATTGTAAACCTTCTTGATGATCATTTTCTGGATTACAGGAACATCCTCTAACGGAATCTCTACACCCATATCGCCACGTGCTACCATGATACCATCTGATACACGGATGATCTCGTCGATATTTTCCACACCCTGCATATTCTCGATCTTGGAAATAATATTTATATTATCACAGCCATGCTCATCTAAAATCTTACGGATCTCCAATACATCATCTGCCGTTCTTACAAAGGACGCTGCAATAAAATCAAAGTCATTCTCAATACCAAATATGATATCTGCACGATCCTGCTCACTGATGTATGGCATGGACAGATTTACGCGTGGTACATTTACGCCCTTGCGATTGGATACCGGACCGCCATTTACTACACGACAGACGATCTTATTCTCGGATACCTGCTCTACCGTCATCTCGATCAGACCGTCATCGATCAGTATCGTATTCCCCGGTTTTACATCATTTACAAGATTCTTATATGTGATTGAAACCATCTTCTCATCACCTTCAACCTCATCGGTTGTAAATGTAAATGTCTGCCCCGGCTTCAGTTCAATCTTTCCATTTTTGAAATCTTTTACACGGATCTCCGGTCCCTTTGTATCCAGCAGTGTTGCAACCGGAAGGTTCAGCTCTGTTCTGAACTTCATGATACGTTCCATGTTGCGTTTATGCTGTGCATGATCTCCATGTGAAAAGTTGAATCGGGCAACATTCATTCCCTCGATCATAAGCTTTCTCAAAATATCATCATCATCTGTTGATGGCCCTAATGTACATATAATTTTAGTTTTACGCATAATACCTCCTAATTTGTTGTTTTTATACTAAGAAACTATTATCAGTCTCCATAATACTCTTCATCCGGCACATGATCTTCCTGTTCTCCCGCTTTTGTTTCCGGTTTCTCCGGTATCCGTAGGATCTCATCTGCATATAATTTGACTGCTGCGATCAGATAGACAAATGTTATGATCACACACAGAATATACATAAATACAAACTGTCCCTTTAATACAAATCCTGCGATCAGGATCGCCGCTATAAACCACGGAGTTCTGATAAGTGTGGACGCCTTTACGATATCCGAAAAACCGATCTCATCACTGATACCAAATACATGCTTGAGTGCATTTATGATAAATCCCCATATCAGGGTTCCGACATAGTAGACAAATATCAGCAATACCGCCAGCACAAGTGTAATCCCAATCAATAACGGAGTATCATATTTTCTTGTCAGATTTAATAATGTATCCTTATCATATACATCCCGCTTCTCGATCGAACGCAGGTGCGAATAAACACTGTTCCAACTGATCCTGGTCGGTGAATCATCGCTGTACAGCAGAATCTCCTGATTGCTGACCACTACCATTGTCTTATAATGTCCAACCTCAAGAAGTTCATCGATCTCATCTGATTCCGTATCGTAATCCGTAGAATCGATTCTGATATATGCTTCTCCCGGACGTTTTAATTCATACTGCTTCTTACAATAAAATCCGTCTTCACTTACACTGAAATATGCAATTCTGTCATCGATCGCATCTGCCAGGCGGTTATATCCGATTCTCTTGCTGACCGGCATATAAAATACTAACGTCGGAAGAATCACGCATACAAGGATCACCAACAAATGGATGGAAAACCATGTTGCACTTTTTCCTGTCTTAATATATTCTGCCGGGCGGACCAGTCCTTTTAACATACCGCCTAATGCCCCAAAAAATCTTGTTTTTTTCTCCATATGATGTTCCTTTCATTTTTTATTACCGTGTTGATTATAACACGTCATCGACTGACTTGGCACTACAAAAATGCTTTTTTTGTGCAAATTTCTGGTAAAGATTTTATCTGATCTTTTACCTGTTTTTTTCATAGTTCTTAAATTTCCCCAGATTATTGACATTTATATGTAAAAAAAATATTATAAATTAGGTAAGGATAAATAAAAATTGGAGGTTGCTTATCGTGAAAAAACTTATTACCACGGTATTGTGCAGTGCTGTCGCCGGTCTCACGATCTTCAGCGCACCTAAGATCGCCGGTCAGACCTATGCGCAGTCACAATATGCGTACACAACAGTTTCTACCCAGTCATCCAACATTTCATATGCTGACGAGATTGATGAAATGGTAGAAACAGGAACATTTGACAGTTCTTCATTAACAAAGGAACAGATTGCCCTTATCAATAAAAAATACGGAGAAGATCCACAGGCAATTCAGGAGCTTCAGAAAAAAACTGACAGCATCAAGAATCCTTCTCTGGCTTCCATTGATACCAGCATCTATGCCCATGATGCACAGTTCAAGGGCTATGACATTATAAATGGTATTGATATCTCCCGCTGGCAGGGCAATATCGACTGGAAGAAGGTCAAGGCAGACGGAATTAATTTTGCTCTGATTCGTGTCGCACTCCGTACCACAGAATCCGGTGTGCTGGAAGCAGACGCATTATATAAGGAAAACATCGAAGGTGCTCTCGCCGCAGGACTGGATGTCGGCGTATATGTCTATTCCCAGGCGATCACAACGGCCGAAGCAAGAGCAGAGGCCAACTACACCATGAAGCTGATCAAGGGCTATAACATAAAGCTTCCGGTTGTTATGGACTACGAATACTACATCAATCATTCCGGCAGACTTGCACGGGCAAACTTAAGCCCTGCTGCCGCAACTACGATCTGTACTGCTTTCTGTGAAGAGGTAGAGAAAAATAATTACACCGCTATGGTCTATGCAAATAAATCTTTACTCACAGATGATGTATATGCAGATGTACTGGCAAAACGGTTCCCGATCTGGCTCGCCCAATATCCGGGATGGGATTCTGCAACCAACAGTGTGCATGCATCTTACGAAGGTAAATATTCCTACTGGCAGTACACATCTTCCGGCTCTGTAGCCGGCATCAGCGGTAATGTTGATATGAATTTCCGGTACATCAAAAAACCGGAAGCCGTTAAGAATCTGCATATCACTTCAACTTCCATGCAGAAGGCATCCTTGAAATGGAATAAAGTACCGTATGTATATGGTTATAAGATCTATCGTCTTGACAAGAGCACAAATACATATAAGCATGTCGGAACGACAGTCGGTGCAAGCAATACTTCATTTACAGACAAGGGTCTGGAGGTAGAAACCTTATACAGTTACAAGGTACTTGCGTTCTACGGAACAAATTCCGGTGCTTACAACGGCGGAGAGTCCAATATCGTTCATGCCGCTACACAGGAAAAGAATATTGATAAGGTATCAATCGCCAAACGGGCAAAGGATTCTCTTACTTTAGAATGGACTCCGCAGACCGAAGTTTCCGGCTACCACATCGTACGTTTCAATCCGGCAACCGGTAAATACAAAACCGTTGCTTATGTAAAAGGAGCCAAAAACAATACTTACACAGATACCAAGCTGGCAAGCGGAACAACTTACACTTATAAAGTGCGTGCTTACTTTGAAGAAGGCAGCCGCCGCGCATTTTTCAAATACTCCTCTTCCATAAACGGAAACACCCGTCCCGGACAGGCCACAGGTGTAACTGCTTCCTCTACAAAGAATACCGTAACCGTTAAATGGAATGGTCAGATAAATGTTGCCGGCTATATCGTTTACCGTTTAAATGACAATGGTAAATGGGTACGCGTTAAAACGATCACAAATAAAAACACAACCTCATATACAGATAAAAAATTAAGTGGCAATACCATTTACAAATACTGTGTTGTTGCTTACTACAAGAAATCCGGCAACAATGTCCGTACAGATCGTTCCAAAACAGTATCTATTATGACAAAACCAGCAAATGCCAGAAGCGTGTCCGTTATCCCATCCAAGAATAACTCTGTAAGTATTTCCTGGAAATCTTCTAAGAATATTTCAGGTTATCTTGTTTATATGAAAAACGGAACCACAGGTTCTTCCTGGAAACGGATTGCAAAATTATCTTCCGATAAGACTTCCTGGACACAGAAGGGACTGTCCGCAAACGGAACCTATAAATTCAAGGTTAAAACCTATTACCGCGGAAACGGTGCTACTTCGATCAGTGATGCAGCTACGATAACCGTTAAGATCCCACCGAAAAAGGTAACAGGAGTAGCTGTAAACAGCTACGGTTCCAAGCAGTTAATGACATGGAAGGCTCAGACAGATGCAGATGGGTATTATATCTATCGTTATACAAATAAAACAAAGAAGTATACAAAGCTAAAAACGATCACCAACTCCGCCGCTTCTTCCTATATTATCAATGAAGCCGGATCATCCAAATACAGCTATTGCATCGTTGCCTACAACAAGTCAAATGGAAAGGCTTACAAGGGAACCAGATCTGCACTTACCGCTAGCAAGAAAGGCAGCCAGAAGATGCAGGTTATATGCAGTGTCTTAAATGTAAGAAAAGGTCCCGGAACCGGATATGATATTATTCAGACAGTTTCTTATGGAACAGAGCTTACACTCAAAGGCTTATATCAGGACTGGTATCAGATTTCCTTCACAAAGGACGGCAGAACCTACAACGGCTATGTTTCAGCCGCTTATGTAAAATTGAAATAAGCAATAACCATATATAAAACGGCAGGAATGCATTCCAAGCACTCCTGCCGTTTATTTCTATTACTGTTTTTACTTATTTGCTGAGTCCGGAACAAACATATAACCAATCCCCCGGACAGTACGGATATATACCGAATCCTCTTCCAGCTTATCTCTCAACCGTTTGATATATACCGACAAGGTATTATCATCCACAAATGACTCATCGACATCCCACAACCGTTCGATCAACTGTCTCCGTGTCATAACCTGATTCTCATGAAGCGTCAGTTCCCGAAGCAAACGAAATTCACTTGGTGTACTGTCGATATTCCGTTCATTCCGGTAGATCTTATACTGTTTATTATCTAGTCTGGTGTGTCCGAAAATGAAATCTTCTCCTGCTTCATTTTCCAAATCTGTTTTTTTGATATTGTTATACCGCTGTCTTCTCAGGATCACAGAGATCCGTGTCAGCAGTTCCTTTACCCGATATGGTTTTGCTATATAATCATCTGCACCAAGCTCCAGTCCCTGTACCAGATTCACTTCATCTGATACTGCTGTAAGAAATATGACCGGAACATAATTATCTGCCTCACGGATCTCTCTGCAGAAATCATAACCATTTCCATCCGGCAGCATAACATCAAGCAGCACCAGATCGATATCCGGCTGCAGACACTTTCTCGCAGTCTTAAGATCCGAAGCATGCACCACTTCATAATGCTCTGTCTTTAATGTATATTCCGTCCCCATTGCCAAAGCAAAATCATCCTCAACTAACAGGATCTTCTCATTTGCCATTTCTCACACCCCTGTTCTATTTTATTCACGATCCAGTGCAAAGAAACACACCGCACTGACCAGACTGATAATGATACCTGCCAGAAACAGATAGAAGCCCAGCCGGTATCCTGCAAAGCCTTTATAGCCATTTTCCTGCATACTGCGTGTTGTTTCTTCCATAATCCCATGAATCGCCCGAATCGTCTTACTGTGTGTCAGCAGGAATAATTCAATACCGGAAAGAACAGCCGGTATAAAAAACATCAGATTGAAGATGTCCCAGGTATCCCGGTCTCCACGCAGATAGATCACAACCAGTACAATTCCCGCTATCCCGGTAAGGATTGCCAGATAAGGCAATATCCGGACAAACAGATTGATATCTCCCATCGCCTGATAACGGTCTGCAAGCTTTTTCAGATTTAAAAGCGGAAACCATTCCTTTACATCCTGATAATCCTTCATGGTAAACTGGTATCCCAGGAATGGGAAACATCCGGATATCAGGATCATAACCATCCCAGCCAGATACGTCAGGCTGAATTTATTTACCTTCATACACCCTCCATGCCAGCAATTATTTGATACGGAACGTCGCTTTTACATAACCATCTGCGAACAGCACATGATCTCTTCCGTCAAATGCCCACTTTAACTCTTCTTCTGCATAAGATGGCTCTACAAATTTAACATCAATTCTGGATACGTCCTCTGATTTTACAGCCGCTGTACGAAGAAGCAACATACCCTGAACAACCGGATGATCGGTCAGATGAATCTTATTCTGATCACCTGTCTCCTTGCTGAAGCTGTAAACCTCTTCTTTTGAAAATGTGTGGAACTCCTCTGCATTATCATATGATGCAGCCTCTACGCGCTTCAATTCCTTCTCTTTATCGGATGGCTTTACAAGTGTCACGGTAAATTTCTCTACCGGTGTCTCTACGCCATCCACATAACCGAGGATCGGAAGGATGTACATAAATGCATTCTCCTTTACAGCCCCGAATTCATAGCGGATACTGTCTGCCTGTCCAGCCTGTTCCTTCTCTGCCATATATGAGATCTTGCCGATAAATGCTCCCTGATATGTCGATGCATCCATCTCCGTCATCTTTGTTCCTATCGCCATCATTCTGTCATAAATATTCATATTGTACCTCTTTCTTTCTATAATTATTAAAATCGCCTGATTTTCAATTAAATATATCTAAATAATTTTCCTGATCACATTTAAACCTGATTCTATGTTCCAATCATATTCATAATATATGTTTCTCTCAGAAAATTCAACAACCGGTAATTTCATTTTAAAAGTCCATGCGGGTGCCGGGCTCTGGTGCTCCAATCTCGTAGCCCTGTTCACGGATCATCTGCAGGTCAGTTTCAAATGTGATTCCGGTCGTTGTCAGAAAGTCACCGCTGATCACGGCATTTGCCCCGGCACGAAGAGCTGCCTTGCCATTATCCGGCAAATAGGCTCTGCCTGCCGCCAGACGGATAAAGGTATCCGGAAGGATAAAACGAAAAACAGCCACCGTCCGGAGGAACTCCTCCTGCTTCATCGGCTCCTGATGTTCAAAATACGTTCCCGGAATCGGATTCAGCATATTGATCGGAACCGAGTCCACATCCAGCTCTCTTAACGAAAATGCCAGGTCGATCCGATCCGAAAGCGTCTCTCCCAGTCCGATCAGTCCACCACTGCATACTTTCATCCCAGCAGCTTTAGCTGCACGGATACTCTTTCTCTTATCATCTGATGTATGCGTCGTGCACAAGGTCTTAAAGAACGCATCCGATGCTTCCATGTTATTATGAACCATTGTCATACCAGCTTCATGAAGCTTTATGAAATCCTCCTCATCCAGCATACCAAGAGATGCACAGACATGGATATCTGCTGTCTTCCTGATATCCTCCACATTCTGAACTGCCAGTGCTACCTCCCGTTTCGACAGCCGCCGTCCAACAGATACAAGCCCGTACCGGTAAGAACCACGGCTCTTATCCTGAACCGCTATATCGGTCAGGATCTGCTCACCCAGTACACATTCCGCCGGGACCTTCTCCTTTGCTCTGGTTGACTGTGCGCAGTACAGACAGTCCTCACCGCACTGTCCAACCTTAACAGCCGCCACAGAACAGACATCGCAGACATTTCCACAGAAATGCAGTCGGATCCGGTCTGCCGCTTCAGAAAGTTCTGACAGATCTACATCGATAAGCCGCTCTGCTTCCTCCCTGCTGATACGATATCCATCCATTATCTTATGTTCCAATCTCTGAAGTTCATCCTTTGTCATAATTCATCATTGTCCTTTATTAAGAAATATTGCCCTTTTCTATAAAACACATAGCGTATTCGTTTTTCATCCAATTCCTTATTAATATACCATCTAAACAACATCTTGTGAACTACCCAATGTTCCGCATTGCCACGCCCGGCTTGTCCTCGCACCTACCCACTACCGGCTATGTATTACCCAACTTCGCGCCTGCCTACTACCAGCTGGATTCTTTGCATATAAACATAAAGCAATATTTTCGTTATGAACTTGTACCTTGCCAGCGAATGCGGGTGCATGTTTGAGCCGAAGGCGAGTTTGCGCAGGAGCATGAGCAAATAAGGCAGGTACAATTCATAGAAAATATGCGAGTTTATATGCAAAGAATCCAGCCGGAAGGGGCAGACATGAAGCGGGGCAATACACAACCGGGAGGAGCCGGGCGAAACCTTAAATCTCTTTTTTTCGGCATTATTCTCTTTCAAGTTTTTGTAAAATATAGTAGAATTACAGGGTATGGGGTCATTGGAAGGCGAACCCCTTTGGAGGTTATATCTATGATTAATATACTAGTAGTTGAAGACGAAAAACCTATTGCAAACCTGATCAAAATGAGTCTGACAAAGGCAGGCTATTCCTGTACCTGTATTTATGACGGACTTGCTGCCGCAGACATACTGGAAGAAACCCCTTTTGATCTGGTTCTGCTCGACATCATGCTTCCGGGTGCATCCGGCTATGATGTTCTTGAATATATCAAACCATTAAAAATACCGGTTATCTTTATTACAGCAAAAAACTCCCTGAACGACCGTGTCATGGGTCTGAAGATGGGAGCCGAGGATTATATTGTAAAACCATTTGAGATCGTTGAGCTTCTTGCAAGGATTGAAGTTGTTCTCCGGAGATATAATAAGCTGAATACAACGATCACCGTCCGCGATCTTGTTATTGATACAGTTGCGATGAGCGTCACAAAAAATGGAAAAGAGATTCCACTGACGAACAAAGAATATGAGCTGTTATTGTTATTTGCACAAAATCCGGGAGTTGCGCTCTATCGTGAAACGATATATGAGCGTATCTGGGGTGGTGACTATCCTTGTGACAGCCGGACGGTTGCTCTTCATGTCCAGCGTATGCGAAAAAAACTCGGACTGGAAGACTGCTTAAAGACCATCAACAAGATCGGATACCGTCTGGAGATTTAAAAAGGAGTTTCTATGAAATTTAAGCATAAACTTGTATTATGTATGGTTGCACTTCTGGGACTGTCCTTCGGTCTCGGAGGAACCATGCTGATCCACCGATCATTCAAAACCTCGTTATCTTCCACCATCGACAGTGACCTGCAAAATTATGAGAGTATTCAGAGTACTCTGCTGATTGCTGTTGATACAAATTCTGTATCATCTTATATCGACATGTCTAATATCATTAACCAGCTTTCAGCTCAGGGAAACTCCAACCGTAAGAATATCATTCTTCGAAATTCGGATATGGAAGTCGTAAGCATCATGAATTCATCCTTTACATATAAAGAAATGAAACCATCGGATGAAAATACCTGTAATTCGATCATTTGGAGAGAAAATAATAACTACTATCTGCAATTATGCAGTTCCATGGATATCAATACAGAAAATCTGGACATCTCACAGATGGACATTGTCTATGACATCACTTCCGTGTATGCTGCTCGTGCGCAGGAACAGAATACATTCCGTCTGCTGTTGATCGCGATCTTCGTTGTCGGAAGTATCACATCCATGATCGCAGCCATCCTGCTTACAAAGCCGTTGGAAAAATTATCATCACTTGCGCAGCATATCTCCCACGGTGATTACTCTGCCCGTCTGCACATCCACTCCGGCGATGAGATTGAGGCACTCGCAAATGATTTCAACAACATGGCAGATACTATCGAAGATAACATCTCAGAACTTCATTTCTCTATGGAAAAACAGGAACAGTTTATGGGAAGCTTCGCACATGAATTAAAGACCCCAATGACTTCGATCATCGGTTATGCCGATCTTCTGCGAAGCCAGAATATGAGTGAAGACGAAACAAATGAAGCAGCCAACTATATCTTCTCAGAAGGAAAACGTCTGGAGAGCTTATCTTTAAAATTACTGGATCTTCTGGTTGTAAAAAATCAGGAAACCATATTAACACCGACCGATCCTTCCCTCGCGATCCAGAATGTGATCAATGTTATGAAGCCGGAGCTGGCAAAGGAACATATAACATTAAAGTCAAGCTGCCGAAAGGGCTGCTGTATGATGGACATCGACCTCTTTCAGTCTCTGATCATCAATATCATTGATAACGCCAGAAAAGCGATCGACGACAATGGTCTTATCCATGTAGCCGGAACTGTAAGGGATGATAATTATGTAATCATTATCAAAGATAACGGACGGGGAATGCCACCGGAAGAAATCACACGAATCAGTGAAGCTTTCTACCGAATCGACAAATCCAGATCCCGTGCGCAGGGCGGAGCCGGACTCGGACTTGCTATTTGCAGCAAGATTGCAGAGATCCATCAGGCTAAGATCAAATACAAGAGTGCCGTCGGACGCGGTACGGTTGTCACTATTACATTACCAAATATAAAGGAGGCGGCACATCATGAGTAACGAAGAAAATAAAGAATCTGTCATTGCTTCCTATGAACTGACCGCTGCCCATAAGGAAGACGATGATATCTCTGAATCAGAAGTAAATGATATGATAAATGAGAGTGAAGAAGGTACTGTTCCCTCTGTCGAACATACCGGAAAAGCACGCGGTATTCTTCATTTCCTATACAAGAATCTTCTCTGGTTTATAATATGCATTGCAATTTTTGTGATCTGTATCATTGCCTCGAATCTGTATTTTCGTATTCAGGACAGGAAAACATTGAATTCCGTATCCAGCCACGAGATCAGTCCGAACAATCTCGATGTAACAAATAAACTGACACTGCTTGAGAAGATCAACATCATAAACGGAGAATGTTATTACACCGATCTGAACTTTGATTATACGGACAAACATTCCTACAGTGAGATCCATGATGTAACCGTAAATGAACTGACATCGTATTTCTCTGATTATTTCTCCTGTGATTTCACTGTAAATGGTATCTATGAGATGTATATATCCAAATATCTTGCAACGTCAGACGAAAATTCTTACCGCAGTTTTACGATATGGGTGGTTAATATCTACTATTTTGGATTTGAAATGAATTGTTTTCTGGATTATGACACGAACAAACTGATTACATTTACAATGAATCTGGACCCTAATTCTAACACTTTCTACAATAAAGAAAGTCTGGTAGAACTGGAATATTACAATGATTATATACTTCCACTGTATAACTTTTTAGGAAGCCATGTCGGTAATTCAACTACGTTCAGTGACACTTGTTTTGACACTCTATACGATATATTAGTCTCTTATTATGAGCTCAGCTTTGAGAAAGGATCCGGAAACGGTGCAGGTATGACTCCAACAGAGATACCGGATTCTGATCTGCAGTTATTTGAAAAGCTGACAGGAACACCTCTGACCGCTCATACCTATTATACTTACACTACTGAGATTAGTATGGAATTAGAAGCCGATACAACAGAAGAATACAACTTTTATATGAAAAACGGATTGTTCTTCTACCAGATGAATCGATATTTTTATAATTAACAGATGCTTAATACTTCTTTAGAAGAAATATGCAGAATAGATGCATTTTTTTGCAAATTATGATGCATCCATCCTTTATAGTAACATCATCAAGACAAGGGATGGTGCTTATGAAGTATTCAAGCAGAGAACAGAACAGGATTGAGCGCAGCACATTTTTTAAGACAGAGAGGTCTTTTACACGCTGCAATTATCTCAAAGTTAAGTTTGGTATCTTTGCCACATGTTGTTTTATTTTGTTTGTTGCCATTTTGCTCAAAGGTACCATCCTGTGATTTCTTGAGCCCCCTCATATTTCAGACTAGCTCCAGATGCGTTTCCCGGCATCTGGAGTTTTTCATTGTTTCTTATCATCTGTCTGCTCTTTTAATCTGCCCTGACGTTCCAGCTTATACTGTGTCTGCCGCCTTTTCGCAGCAATCCGTTTCTGCAGCTTTGCTGCCTCCCGTTCCGCCGAACGATCCGGCAGTATTCCACACGCTTCAAGTGCTCTTGGCCAGGGTCCAAAATAGGATTTTACCGCGGCTACCTCCTCCACCGTGAAGTCTGATTTTTTCGGATAGCGTTCCAGTTGTTTATATGTAGCACGCAGCATTTCCATACAGTTTTCTTTTGTCAGATCGTTTTCTGCCATAATCAGCTTTCCTCTTTCCTGTATTTTCCTACAGCTATATGCTGTATCTGTCTTCATAGATTATCTTCTATACCATACAATGTTTCCCGGTATATTGCAAATACCGGCTGCCATCCGTTCGTTTTACAACGCTTCCGGATAGTAGCCGGTATTCCTTTTACTGACAGATCAATGTTTATCCGTAATACATATCACCTTACGGCTTCATGTATCTTTTTTATTATTTTGTCTTTACAGACGTCTTACCACTGTAAACACTGTAGAACTTCTTTCCATTGATCTTCTTATATGCTCTTACCTTGACATAATATTTCTTACCCTTTTTCAGGTTCTTGATCACAGCACTTGACTTCTTGCTGCTTACATATGTACTCTTTGCATTCTTGAATGCTTTATTTGTTGCATATGTGATCTGGTAACCACTTGCACCTGATACCTTCTTGTAAGAAACCTTGATTGCCTTGGTCTTATATGCAGCAGCCTTCTTTACAGTCGGTGTTGCAGGTACAACAATCAAGGTGATCGTTCCTGTACTCTTCTTGTAATTTGCTGTTGCTGCGGCTGTTACTTTGATCTGTACCTTACCTGGCTTCTTTGCGGTAACAAAGCCGGTCTTCTTATTTACAGTTGCGATCTTCTTATTAGAAGATGTATAAGTAACCTTGCCCTTTGCAGAAGCCTTCATCTTCACATACTTACTGTATGCATATACTGTCTGCTTCTGGATCGTCTGTGATGCTTTCTTGATCACAAATGTGCTTTCTACTTTACCGGTATAGTTGCCCTTACCGGTAATAACTACCTTTGCGATTCCTGCATTCTTGTTATTTGAATATGCTACAGAATAATCATCGGTTGATAATGCCTTGCCGGATACTGTAACCTTTACAGCCGGTTTCTGTGCCTTACCTGTATATGTAACACTTGGAACTGTTACAACAGTGTTTTTGGCAGTCAGTGTAACCTTCTGATCCGGAGTCTCTGTAGTTGGCTCTTCTGTACTTGGTTTCTCTGTTGTCGGTTCTTCTGTAGTTGAATCAGAAGAATCTTCTGTTGTCTTATCAGGATCTTCTGTATCCGCCTTTTTCTTAACAGTCAGACGAACTACTGTTTCTGCAACTTCGTAATTTGCTGTTCCGGCAGTCTTGATCGTAATATCTGTAAATCCTGCTGCCTTTACTGTTACAAGACCTGTATCATCGATCTCTGCAACTGCAGGTGCCGATGAAACGAATGTCAATGTACCATGACCATCGGCTGCAAGAACAAACGGATCTGTACCTTCTGTTACCTCTATGCTCTTAGATGCAACCTGGATTTCCTGTTTTGCCTTCACAATTTCAAATGTAACTGTCCGTGAACCTGCATATCTTCCATCGATTCCACGAATCGTTGCTGTAGCCTTTCCGACAGATACACGCTGTCCTGAAACCGTATAATCAACATCCTTTACAAGCTGATATGTGCCATCTGTGATTGTAAGTTCCGGTACGATCACCTTTCCGGTATATTCTACAGAAGCAACCGGAGCAATTGTTGCCTTGCTCAGATCTCCCATAACTGTAACCTTAAAGGAAGCTGTAGCTGCCAGATAATTGTCACTCTCCGGTGCTGTAATTGTAATAACTGCTGTTCCGATACCATTGATCTGAAGCTTGCCATCTTCTGTTACTGATACAACAGCTTCTTTATCAGATGATAATACAGGAGTTGTCTTTGCTCCTGCTGCAACTTCGATATCTGCCTTCTGTCCGTATACGACCTTCCGGTCTTCCGGTACATTTGTGATCTGCTGTTCTGCTTTCTTGATCTCGAAGGTTGTCTGAACCTGTCCGGAGAATTCGCCCTTACCTGTTACCGTACAGGTAGCTGTTCCGGCATTCTGCGCATTTTCAAATACGACATCATAGTTTTCTTCTGTTATCAGATTACCGTTTACATATACCTTTACTTCCGGTTTTAATTCTTCTCCGGTATAAACTGCATCTGCAACTACTACCTTTGTATTTGCATCTGTCAATGCCTTTTCTGTCTCTGCTGTCGCAGTGATCTTGTACCATGCAGTTCTTCCTGCTCCGGATGTTACATGACACAGCACTCCATCTGTCAGATCCATAACATTGGAAAGTCCATCAACTGTTACATAATGTGAATCTGCCTCTGTCTTGTAGCTGACTGGCAGAGCTGTAAGGTCTGTGTCCTTGAATAAATCTACGTTTACAATAAATGGATCATTCTCTGTACCGGTTCCGGCAAGTTCTTCTCCATTCATCCTATAAGTAATGATCTGATTCCACTGAGCATCGTATGTAGATGATACCTCAAAGTTCATCTGACTACTTCCAATTATAAGCTCTTTCAATGTTGGAAGACCTGAATATGCAGATGCAACATCGCCACCTGTAAGCTGATAGTGGAATTCTAATACATCTCCATCCTGGATCGTTGTAGCTGATAAGCCCATATTGGAGAAATCATCTTTGTTGTATGAGAACATCCATCCTGACATCGTATATTCAGCCTGAACTGTCAGTCCATTGATGGATTCCATATATGGTCCATATCCTGTATCTGCCAGAACATATGGAATGTTGTTCTCCTTTAACGCCTTCTCAACAGCATCCACTGCAGTCGCTGCATCAACTTCTACGTCATCAAGGATCACACCATTTTCAGATGCACCCTTAATTCCCGCTGCTGTTGCTGTATAGTCATATACACCGACTTTAACATGCTTCTGATCAGCAACCGCTGCCTGTAACTCTTTATAAAGATCTACAAATGTCTGATCTTCTGCTGATAACGGAACATTTGCAAGCACATTGATAACTGGAGCTATACGATCCAGCGTATCCTTATCAGCTTTCTTTGAAACTGTTTCTGCTGTCAGCTTCTTTACTGCTGCTATATCAGCAGGAGATACATATACTGCCTGATCCTCTGTAAATGTGCTGCTTGCTTCATCTGCACATGAATAAACCGAATCAGATAATGTCATATATGCTGACTGTCCTGTAAATATTGTCTGTTCCTTTGTCTGGCTGGTGCTCAGAATTTCTCCGCCACTATAACAACCTGACATCTCTACACCTGCGTTGTTTGCTGCCTTGCCTTTAAAGCATCCGGCAATTCCACCTACATTTGTCTGACCTGATACTGAACCGGCATTATAGCAGTCAATGATCTTACCGGCAGGTGCTTTTGAACTGGCTTCATTATGAATACCAAGAATACCACCTACGTTATTCTTTGCTATAACCGTTCCATAATTTGAGGAATTCTTGATTGTAACATTTCTATTTGTCATTGCACCAAGAATACCACCTGCGCAACTGCCATTTTTAGCAGTGATCGTGCCGTAATAGCTACAGTTGTCAATCACATTTGTACTGGTATCTGAATTTGCTCCGCAATATCCAACGATACCACCTGCATAAACATAATTTGAAGTTCCTGTAAATGTGATATTAACCTTTGAAACACAATTTGAGATCAATACATTTTTTCCTGCATTTTCCTTAAGCATACCTGCAATTCCGCCGGCATGTGTTGCTGTGCTTGCAGAAATATTTCCTTCTACTGTCAGATTCTTGATCTGACCTGTTACTGATCCGAATAAACCTGCATCCTGAACATTGTCCACATACAGATTCTTGACTGTATGCCCCTGTCCATCAAATGTTCCTGCATAACCATAACTTGAACTATTCGGTTTGACAGGGATCCACTTATATCCTGCAAGATCGATATCTGCAGTCAGAACCGCATTGATCGTGTATTTTGTCTTTACTTCATTTGCGAACCAGTAAAGTTCTGCTCCGGTTCCAATCTGGTATACACCATCTGACTGTTTCGGTTCAGTCATAGTCTGTCCATCCCACGCCTGAGCATCGGCAGGTGTCAGACGGATCGTCTTTGTAATACTGTCTGTATCCTCCGGAATCTCAATCGTTCCTGTCTTATATATATAACCTGATGCACAAATGACATATGAATATGTTTTTCCTACAAATCCCTTGAAAACTCCATCCGTTACTTTTGTTTCTTTCTTATCTTCATCTAAGATCTGAATTGTATAATCTGTAACCGTTTTTTTCGTCTGACTGTCTGTTATATTCAATGTTACCGGTACGAAATCAGAAGCTACAAGCTTGAATTCTACATCCGGAAGATTACACATATAAGCGGTATGACGGCTGGCTGCCATCTGTACCGGTACACCTGTGTCATGGCGAACTGCCCGATGAGAACCGTATGGTGAACCATAAGCACTCCATCCACCTATTCCGTTTTTCAGACATCCTGTCAGACGGAATGTATCACCTGCAAAATAAGTCGGGATCGTAACCGTAATCGTCTGTGAAGCCGGTGTTGATGCAAACATATACTGGTTTAGTTTTCCAACATATTCTGTTCCTGTTGTGTCAAAAAAGCAGATTGCTGCATCCATATTATACACACCTGCTAATTTACTGGCAGGATTGTATAAGCCATTATAAGAACGCTTACCGTCTTCACTTCTTTCTCCATAGCTGATCTCAATGGAATCACCCGCTGTCAATTCATCTGCGGTTATTTCATTTCCATCTGCATCTTTATATTTGTATGATACTGCAACTTCTTTTGCACGTATCACCTGATAAGTACTGACACCATTCTTTGTAACTTTAACAATATTTGGTCCTTCTGTAAGCCCTGCGACTGTATAACTGCCATCTGAATTTCTTGTGATGTTCTTTGCAGAAAATCCGCCGTATGTCAGCTTATTGTCTATGATCTCCGGACGAAGGACAGATACGGATACTCCACTCTCCGGTGTAAATGTATACTCAGCTCCGTCTGTTCCTGCCTCATAATAAAGAACATCCAACTGTGCATCCAGTCTGTCGCCAGTTACTTTTTCCTCTTTTTTATTTTTACCTTCATTTATGGTCATGTTGGTCTGAATAGCTGTGCCATCCTTATCAACAGTAACCACTACAACACCGGTGTTTTCAGGCCATATTGCACTAAACTTGGTATACTTCGTATATCCCTGCATATTAATCTGTGCATCGTAGGTCACAAGCAGAATTGCTGTTCCTTCGGATTTCGCCTGAATCTCCGCTATTTCTGAATGTGCTCCCGGTGTAACTGTGATCACATCATTTGATGGATTTCCATTCTCATCAATAACCGTGTAATGATAATCCGGTTCTGCACTCTTAGCATTCGAAGTACCTTCGATCGCCTGCCAATTACGGAAACATTCCAGACTGTATGTCTCACCCTTCTTCATAGAAAGGTATCCATGTTCATCTGATGTAAGATAAATATCTGCTACATCATACTTATTCTGAGACATATCATGATATATAGTATCCGGATTAAAAGAGTCATCCCCGATATACATATCCGCCTTACTAACCATATAATCTGCATCTTTATTGGTAGAGAACCAATCCCAGTAGGTAACACCACCGGCACCTGTCACACGATAGTAATATGTAATACCAGCTCCGACCGTAAATTCATATGTCTCATATCCCGGCTCTTTGGCTTCTATCTTTGTTCCCGGTTCATCTTTATAAATATAATATGTAGACAATGTTCCCAGTCTAAGCTCTGCTCCTTCCGGGAATGTCACACTTACTTTTCTGGCTTCCGGTGCACTGATCGAATACCCATATGAACTGTTTGCTGTAAGTGTTTTTGAAACTGTCTTTTCTATATAATTCTGTGCATGGTCTCCCTCAGGTGTTACAGTTACAGATACCATATCCGCATAATAAAAAGGCACTGCATACTGAGCTGCTTTCTGACTTGTTTCCGCCTGCATCAAACCAAGTGTAGCATGACGATCAACATTATCTGGAGATACTACCTTTACATTAAAAGTAAAATCTTCTCCTTCTTGCCAAAATTTTCCACTGCTGGCATCCTTATTTGTACATGCAATACCTGACAGACTATATACTGCATATGACTGCTCTGCTTCATCGGTTACGATCAGATCAATTGAACCCATATCAACTTTATTAATACCACTCATTTTATATGTTGATAAGCGATAAGTACCTTCTGCAAGCTTCACTGTGTATACATAATTACTATCCGGATCTCCAGCCGCCACTGTATTTCCATCTGCATCTGTAAGTGTCATATATGGAACACTGCTGTTCATCTTGATCGATACCTGTTTTTCTCCTAATGCTTTGATCTTCTTTACAGCAGCTGCCACATCATCTGCTGATGCATCCAGATCTGCCATAACTGCCTGAAGTTCCGCATTTAATGAGGCATCCTTTGCGATCTCTTCTTCATTCTCTGCATAAAGTGTATATAACTCTGTCTTGTCTTGGGTTACATAATATGCTTCATAGCCTTCAAATCCACATCCAATATCTGCTCCATAACCGGCAAGTGTAAACTGCCAACGGAGAACATTGGTATTTGCTCCGGTTCCCTGATCTACAAGATATGCGCCTGCGCTTGTATTGCAAGGCACATTATCAACTGTGATCATCCAGCCGGACCATGATGTGTAATCATGTTCTGCAAGGTCTGTACCTGTCTTCTCCTCCAGTTCCAGATCATTTCCATTGTTACGTGTCTTATATGCATCCAAGAGTGCTGTTGGAACTTTTACAGTTCCTTTATCAATGCCTTTGATATTTGCCAGATAAAAGTTGCTGTCATTATAGGCACTTGATCCTGCAGGCTCTGTCTGAAGTCCTGCTTTCTTGAAAAATGCATAAGTTGCCTGTGAAACGGTCAATTTAGACAGATCAATGTCTATCCCTTCCTGTTTCCAGACATTTCCAATCTCTTCATAAGACATACGAGTCGGTGTGATATAAAATCCCTGTCCGATCGTAAAGCCCTCAAGAGACAGCACAACATATTTTGTGCTATAATCGGTCGTACTTTCATCTTCTTCCGCTGCCGCAACATTCTGAATACCATAACCTGCATTTACTGCAAATGGCACGAATAAAACTGCGCACGCAAATAAAAACGAAAGCACCAGTGTCCTGATTCGTTTCATTCGTTTCGATTCCTTTCTTCTATTGTATATTTTTTATAAGCTGGGAATTAAATCTTGCTTTTCCCTCGCCCAAAAGCTGTATGTAGAATAAATCTGCGGGTATTCTGACTGAAAGACCATCTTATGATCTTAACACAGTAATGGCGGTTGCACCGGATTCTCACCGAATTTCCCCCTGATCGGACATTTAAAGACACGTCCGAGCAGATCCAATATAGAACATACATAGTTTATCTTATAGCCTTGTATGCGGAATGTCAACAAAATCCACAGGCATTGACCGGAATGTTTCTGCATATTTATAGAAAGAAGAATTCTGACAGGTGATCCTTTTATGAAACCTGAACTCCGGTCTCTTATTCCAAAACTAAATCGTTATCTTCTTCTACTCCTTGTATTTATCTGCTCTCTTTCTGTATTTTTGCTATTGTATCCAATATCGTCAAAATCACCTCAGTCCGATCTGGATAATAAAGCCACGCTGCCGGGTGTCAGAGATTCAGAGTCTGATCCAAATGACGAAACACAAAGTGACACCACAGAAACTGCATTTTCCGGCTATATTATCACACTCGATGCCGGACATGGCGGATACGATCCTGGGAAAATAGGAATTAACGATTCAAAGGAGAAGGACATTAATCTTCAGATTGCTTCTTATCTGCAAGAGATTCTGGATTCTCTCGGTTTTGAAGTCTATATGACCAGAACGGATGACTCCTCACTGAATACAGAAACTGCCGAAAGCTTAAAGACATCCGATCTGAATCATCGGATTGAGATTGTGGCATCCCATAACTCCGACTTTTTTATCAGTATCCATCAGAACAGCTTTTCTGATTCTTCCGTACATGGAGCTCAGGTTTTTTACTATGCGAATTCTTCAGACGGTGAACAGCTTGCAAAATCAATCCAGGCCTCGATCCATGCGATCCTCGATTCTGATAATGAGCGTCCGGTCAAAGGTAATCTGGACTATCTTATTCTGAAAAAAAGCCCCTGTCCTGCTGTTATCGTTGAATGTGGCTTTTTAAGTAATCCGGATGAATGCAGCAGTTTAAATACTCCAGACTATCAAAAACAGGTTGCCGCTGCGATCGCAGATGGGCTTGTTAATCATATCCAGGCGGGCACAGAATAGGCAGGGGGCTGTAACCCCTGCCACTGTTATTTTGTGCATGAATGTAACGGTTCTTTTTTATCGATACATTTTTTCATTTTATTCCCATTTGCTTTTTTACATATTCGTGCTGTGATGTGTCAATATTAATCTTATATACAAACCAATGGCACAAATACACCATTGTTTTCGTGTTTCTTTTCATATCTATATGTAATAAGCAATATCTGTCTGCCAGAAACGGAATTATGCAGACCGGAATCTGTCTGCAGCGAACCGATGAAGGGTTCATAAGATGTCTGCTCTTATATTACATTATATTTGTACGCCTGCCAATCACTTTATGAAAAATTAATCTTTTCTGATATTTTCTGTCCTATTCTGCTCATTTTCACATTCTGATCCATATATACATAATTTATACTGTGGAATTATTTTTTATTCATATTCGACAGGATTTTATAAATTATTTTTGAATTTTTCACATTATATCCTATTTACTTGTCAGTTAAATATGGTAAACTATAGGTGCGTTTTAATACACAATTGTATGACTTATTTTCTACCCTTCATGGGTATTCTATCAGAAATGGGGTGATTCTATTGAAGATTGAACGCTTAAGTGAAAATCAGATCAGATGTACTTTGAATAAAGCAGATTTAGCAGACAAACAATTAAAGATTTCCGAGCTGGCTTATGGATCTCCAAAAGCAAAAGAACTGTTTCGTGAGATGATGCAGCAGGCATCAAACGAACTCGGATTTGAGGTTGATGATATACCACTGATGATCGAAGCTATACCGATTTCATCAGATTGTCTTATTTTAATTGTCACAAAGGTAGAAGATCCGGAAGAATTGGATACACGTTTTTCCAGATTTACCAGAAATAATGACGATGACGACACCGATTATGACGATGATATGGATGATGAATACGAAGATGAGGACTATCCCCCATCTGATGATAATGTAATATCCGGTCATATCGATATCGGTATAAATGGCGATGAATCCCAGATTCCGGAGGCAATTTTTAATGCTCTGGAAGGTTTTGTAAATAATCTGACAGGTCTTGCAGGTAAGAATATCGAGATTTCAACCGATATTCCATCCAGCGCAAAAGCACCTGTAAAACAGACACAACAGGAAGAGGATGCTCCACAGACTTTAACGAGACTGCTTGTATTCGACTCGTTAAATACCGTTATCAACGCATCCAAACAGGTTGCAAGTTTTTACTTCAGCAGCAACACACTCTATAAGAATCCGGTTAATAAACGTTTTTATCTGTTATTTACAAATGATAAGAATACTATTCCCGAATTCAACCGGGTATGTTACATTCTTGGAGAATACGGCACAGCACAGAAAATAACAGATGCCATGCCATATCATTTCAAAGAGCATTTTAAAACGATCATTGAAGAGGAAGCAGTTCAGACTCTGTCTGCTCTGTAATTTTTAAGAAAACTGATTTGACAAAACAAATACGGCGGATCCTTTTTTTCATTGGATTCCGCCGTATTTTTCGTCTGGCCAGATACATATTCTATATGAATTATGCCTGTGCCTGTTCTTCTTTCTTTGCAAGGTAGTCATTGATCTCAAGTTCAAGCTCTACCGGATCCAGACCATGAACGGCTGCTGCTTCCTCAAGAGTTTCACCTGCTGCTGCAAGACATCCGATACAATGCATACCTGCTGCCATAAGAATTGCTGCATTTCCTGCATCTACTGCTAAAATATCATTTATAAGCATATCTTTACTGATCTTTGCCATGTGTATATTTCCTCCTGTTTCCTATAATCTTTCTTAATCTGATATGACATTTTTCGATTTTAAAAATATCTTCACCATTATAGTATACACATTTTTAAATGTCTATCCCTTTATAGGAAAAAGATAGGCAGACTCAAGTTAGCAGGAACTAATTTTTTACAAATCATCTCAATTCACTTGATATAAGAAACTTTTTGATTTAAAATAGGTAACGAGATGTGATTATTATTACTAAAAGGAGGACAATCATATGGCATTCGTAATTGGTGATTCATGTATCGGTTGTGGTTCATGTGCAGGTTCATGCCCTGTTGGAGCTATTAGCGATAACGGTGGTGTTTTCGTTATTGATGGTTCACAGTGTATTTCATGTGGTGCATGTGCAGGTTCATGTCCTGTTGGAACAATTTCAGAGGAGTAATCCACACAGAACGTTGTTATCATAATATAGAAAAGCTGCCGGAATCGGCAGCTTTTCTTTTTGTCTTATACAGAAAAACAATGATGTCCTCCGACGGATCTGTTTTTCTGTATATCTTTTTATTTCTACTCCTGAACATAGGAATACAGTTCATTATTTCCCTGACTCATGGCAGCTTCATATTCTTTTCTTGATACCCGGACTTCTGTATCCAGTACCGGATCATAATAACGAACCGCTTCACTGTTATAGCTTACGACCATTACATATCTTCCATCATTGATACGACTGATAACCGGAATACCATTACTGATATATCCAAATACCAGATCCAGCGAGATTCCTGAAATATCTGCTCCCGGATATTTTCCAAGCTCTGTCAGCACCTGTACCGGATCTGTACCGGATGCTTTCATATCTTCATATGTGAGATCAGTCACACCCTCATAGATCAGTGTCATATATACACAATCCCACAAGGATGCATCCACACTGCCGGAGCTTTGGTGATAGATTGACGATGCGATCGTATTATAAGCCTGCATCTCCGACTGCCTGTATACGATTTCTCCATCCTTGGAAACAACAATACCTGCGATCTGCGTTGCCCAGTTGATTGCATCTCCTGCCTTTTCATAGATTCCGGTCAGTCCCAGATTATCATATACCATATAGCCTGCATATTCATCTTCTACCGTGATCAGCATATCTGATGAACGATCTCCCACCGTGTTCTTTGTGATATTCAGATACGGAATATAGGTCAGATATATGTTTGACGGTACTGTAAAATACAGCTTCGCAATTCCTGATGTTGTTTTTGTCGTGATATCAACTCGTTTTACATCGTCGCTTTCTTTATAGGTGATAAAGTCATCCTCTGCCAACCGGAATCTGTCTGTTTTCTTGGATCCTTTGGTCATATAGATCAGATCATCCTCTACGCTGATATCTATGATATAATTGTCGTCCTTCTGATATTCTTTGATCTGGTTTCCATTTTCATCCACGATAAATAATTTGTATGATGGGATCCGGCTGTATACCTTTTCACTCAGATTCTTTTTTGCAAAGGAATCTTTATCTATAGAAATATCACTGTCAGCCGTATTACAGATCCCATATATCAGATCCCGGTTCTTAAATCCATAGCAGACCAGACTCTTTCCTGCTCCCGCATCCAGCGTATAGGTCTGTCCGGTTGCAAAATTAACCAGCGTCAATGTCGCATTATCGGCTGCCTGATCCGATGAATCATATGCCATTACCTGCATATCATCGGATACATATACATGATCGAGCGATACATGATCTACATAATAGGATAACTGTTTTGCTTCCACGTTAATACAGTTCACCTTGTTGCCAAGCATAAAATAAAAGTTTGTTCCATCATAATAGGTCAGTCTGGACACTTCATCTTTCATGGCTGCATATGGTTCATTACATTCTGCAAATACCAGCTCCGTAACCTCCTGCTCTGCTGCATCGTAAGAACACAGACTGATTCCCAGCTTTCCTTCATGAGCACCACGGTTCATATAGCCATATACTGCAAATATCATATTGCCATCATCGTCCATGGAGATCATATTGATACCATAATTGTTGTATGTGTTTCTGACATTTTCCACATCATCCATCCAGAATCCAAATACCATGGAGATCTGATTTTCTGAATAATTATACAGCCAGAGCTGTCCGTTTCTGACAAAACCGATTTTCTTATTATCTGAGCTGTAACGATAATCCAGCTTTTCGTCAAGAACAACCCCGATCTCATACACATTATTTTTATTATCGACACCTGTCCGGTTGAAATACTCGTCGATATAACGATCAAAGTTCATAACGGATATTGTGCCTGCGTTATCTGCTTCCCCGGTATCCTCTGATGCTTCAGCATCCTCTGCTCCGGTGGCTGTTTCTGTATCGTCTTCTGTCTCTGGCTCTTTATAGCTGACACGATAATATTCCCTGACCGAATAATAATCTGACTCGCCATCGGTGTTTTCTGCCATGGTCACATAATCCAGTTCAATTACTGCATAATTGACATCAATTTCCTTGATCTGTGGAATGATCGAAGTTATCCGAACCGGATTCACTCCACTCCAGACAAGCTCTTTGTAGCTGCTTGTCAGATTCAGATGTCCCATAGAAAGGCTGTCATCATCCTGTCCTTTGTATGCCTGCATGTATGGATAGATAAAGGATCCTTCTTCATTTGCCTCGTAGTCAAATGTCGAAGCATTAAACTGTTCCACAAAGTCCAGAAGCTCGGACGCATGATAATTGTCATTTACAACGATACGGGTATAGTAGCGTACGGTCTGTCCATCCGCTCCATCTAATTTGAATATCAGCATGTATTCCGTATCCGGCTTGATATCCATACGGATATCAATATCAAATATCCGGTATCCATTCTCCTCTGTATCGGATGTCAGATCTCCGTTCTCGATCAGAGAATCGCTTGAGATCGACCGCAGCTCATAGCTGTAGGTCTTTGCATAACCATTTTTGTCATCTACTGCAAACGTTACTTTTTTGTCATCTGTCACCGGAGTAATACAGTCACGAAGCATCGTTGTATCGACTACGGTTGTATAGCCATGAAGGCAGTTGATATATCTGCCCTCATAGTCTACATATACTAAAGGCAAGGTGGCATTTTCCATCTCCATTGCCAGATTCTTATACTGTCTATTCTGAAATTTATCAACTAAAAAAATAGTAATCACAAAGAAAACTGCCATTACTATTATTCTTATAACAAGTGTTCCTATTTTCTTCACAGGTAAAATCGTCTCCTACATCTTCTGTAGCGTTCCCGTCTACAGTAAAATTCATTACAGATCAATGTTTCTATCAGATTCCGCATCATGCAGTTACCACAGCCTTTTCCTTTTGGAACATACGGTGGTTCAGATGGCGCAGCCTCCATATCCAGATGAATATCTACATATGGATCCGGAAGCTCTGCATAGACATCCCGTGCGATCTTACGGATCACCTCCGGATCTGGATATTCCGCAAACATCGGGCTTCCTGCATATTCTAATTTATCACATTCTTCTTCCACCATTGCACTGATACGCCGTACCCGTTCCGGATACATTTCCTTCAGATAGGCCCAGTCCTTTTCTGCTCTTGACTGTTCCTCATTTGGATCATCCGGCAGCAAAAGCCCCGACATGCTCCGTGTCAGATTATATACATTTCCATTTTTTATCAATCCACGGATATTCGTATCCTTTCTGTCATATGGAATGTATTTAAATTCATTCTGCATATAAATCTCCCTGCCTGCATTCTTATTCCTATATAGTATATATGCAGACAGAGAGATTATGTTACTGCCATTTCTTATTTGAACTGAAATTAATCACCAAATGAGATACCTAATGTCTTTGCTGCAAGAACGGTATCATCGTCCGGAGATACATATTTGAGTTTTCCTGCTGACTCTGATAACGGAATCGCAGTTACTTTATTGTCCTTGAATACAACGAGTTTTCCAAAATCCTTTGCTTTGATCAGCTCGGCTGCCTTTGCCCCGAATCTGGATGAAATCACTCTGTCATATGGACATGGGCTTCCGCCTCGCTGTGTATGACCAGGAATCGCAATGCGGATATCCTGTGTTGTGAACTCCTTGAGCTTGTCCGCCATCTCATATGCAACAGATGGATACGGAGAATTTGCAATTGCTTCTTTTCTCTTCTTCTTTGGAAGCTCTGCAACCTCTTTGGAGATTGCTCCTTCTGCTACTGCAACAATCGTAAATCCTTTATTATTCTTTGTTCTCTTGTCGATTGCCTCGTATACCTTCTTGATATCATACGGAATCTCAGGGATCAGGATAACATCTGCTCCACCTGCAATACCGGCATGTAATGTGATCCAGCCAACCTTATGACCCATAATCTCTACGATAAAGATACGGTTATGGGATGCTGCTGTTGTATGGATACAGTCAATCGTCTGTGTTGCCACATCTACCGCACTCTGGAAACCAAATGTCATATCGGTTCCCCAGAGGTCATTATCGATCGTCTTTGGAAGACCAATTACATTTAAGCCCTCTTCACTTAACAGATTTGCTGTCTTCTGGGAACCATTTCCTCCTAATACACATAAACAGTCCAGTTTGAGTTTTTTATATGTGTCCTTCATGGATTTCACCTTATCAAGACCATCCTCTGTAGGCTCACCCATAAGCTTAAATGGCTGTCTGGAACTTCCAAGAATCGTTCCACCCTTTGTCATAATGCCTGAGAAGTCATCCGGCATCATCTTGATATACTGTGCTCTCATCAAGCCCTTATATCCATTCAGGAAACCATAGATCTCTACTTCATCAAATAACTCGTACAATCCTTTTGCTACACCACGCATGGTTGCATTCAGTGCCTGACAATCGCCACCACTGGTAAGTAATCCAACTCGCAACATCCCTAAACACCTCTTTCTTCTTTTTTATGTAAAATGCTATTTAATTGTCCCTATAAATATACGCGTCCTTCCAATGCCCGGAGCAGTGTCACTTCATCAATACATTCCAGATCTCCGCCAACCGGTACACCGCTTGCGATCCTACTGACCTTGATCCCTGCCGGTTTGACCAGCTTTGATATATACATCGCCGTTGCTTCTCCCTCCGGACCGGAGCCTGTTGCAATAATCAGCTCATCCACATCCCCCTGCAACCGCTTCATCAGTTCTGCGATCTTGATATCCGCAGGTCCGATTCCGAGTGCCGGATTGATCACTCCATGAAGAACATGATATACACCATCGTACTGATTCGTCCGCTCATATGCTGCAAGATCTCTCGGTGTTTCTACCACCATGATCACCTTATGATTCCGATTTGCAGATCTGCAGATCGGACAAAGATCACTGTCTGTGATCGTATAACAGTTATTGCAGTATCGAATCTTCTTCTTTGCATTTACGATTGAATCGGCAAGTGCCTGTGCTCGTTCTTCCGGCATACTGATGATATAAAATGCCAGCCTTTGTGCTGTCTTTGCTCCGATACCGGGAAGTCTGCCAAGCTCTTCGATCAGACGGTTTACTTCTCCACCATATATATCCATTAGAACGGTAAGCCTCCAAGACCCATACCGCCGGAGATCTTATTCATATTCTCCTGATAATCTTCATCCTGCATACGGAATGCTTCATTTACTGCAGAAATGATCAGATCCTCTAATGTCTCGATATCATCCGGATCAACAACCTCCGGATCCAGCTTGATCTCCATCAGTTCTTTCTTACCGGAAACCTTTGCTGTTACAACGCCGCCACCAACGGAAGATTCATAGATCTTATCCTCCAGCTCCTTGGTTGTTGTCTCCATCTGCTTCTGCATTCTCTGTGCCTGCTTCATTAAGTTGTTCATATTGCCAGGCATCATACCCATGTTATAGCCGCCTCTTTTAGCCATCTTATATATCCTCCTTGATTCTTAGCTCTTTTTTATATTTTTATTCATACTGAATAGCAAAATTAATCTTCGACAAGTCATTCGCCTCGATCTCCTGTGCCGCTTCACTATTCTTCGACACGACCTTCAGTTCGATCTTCACCTGTCTGCCGGTCACCTGTTCGATGTGCTCTCGCAATGCCGCCATCCGCTCTTTTCCTTCAAAATAAGCGATTGCCTGCTTGTTCTCTTCATTCTGGACATATGCCAGATACAGACCATCTCTGGCTTCGTTCATATTGATCCTTGCTTTTTCCAGAAACTTCTTCGTAATATTCTGATATCCTTCCATAATGATATCCCATTGTTCTACGAATTCTTTTAATTCATTGTAATTTGCTTCCGGAAGTTCTTTTTTCAGTTGCTCGGACAGCTTCTTCGATGCCGCTTCTATCTCTGCACCTCCCATCGCAGGTGCATTTCCTATCTGCATTCCTTCCTGCTTCAGTCTTGCACAGATCTGATCCAGCAGTTCCTGTGATACTGCTCCGGCTCCCTGCACTGCCTCGCCTGCCAATGCTGTAACGCCTGCCGATGCCGAGCTTCCTTCACCGTTATTATTCCCGCTAACCACCGATCCGGCGGCTCCATTCTCTAACTTCTGTTCCAGAACTCTGACCCGGTCAAGAAGCGCGCTGTAATCGGTTTCCATCTCAGGCTTGCATAATTTGATCACTGCAAGTTCTAAAACAATACGCTTCTGTACTGCATATTTGATATTTGCAGAGGTATCCGAAAATATATTGATATACCGGATAAGTGCATCTGTTTCGAGCTGTGCAGCAAGCTGTCTTAACCGTTCCAGATTCTCCGCCGACATATCAAGCTTCTGATCAGCCTCCGGTGAAACCTTCACCAACAATACATTTCGAAGGAACCATGTAAATTCTGATACAAATCTGGACAATTCCCGTCCCTGCCATACTACCTCATCCACCAGATCGATGGCACCGACAACATCCAGCCGAATCACACAATCTAACAATCTGGCAAATACATCGATATCAACTGCTCCGATCGTATCCAGTACATTTTCATAAGTAAGCTCCTTGCCAATGTTGAATGCGATACACTGATCCAGAATACTGAGTGCATCACGCATTGATCCATCTGCAGCCTTGGCAACGTAATCAATTGCTTTTTTCTCTGCCGCAATCTGTTCTCTTCCAAGCAGCTCCATCAGACGGTCACTGATTGTTTCCACCGAGATCCGCCGGAACTCGTATTTCTGACACCTGGAAGATATTGTGATCGGAATCTTATGGGATTCTGTTGTTGCAAGTATAAAAATGACATAAGACGGTGGTTCCTCCAATGTCTTTAACAGAGCATTAAACGCTCCCTGTGTCAGCATATGAACCTCATCTATAATGTATACCTTATATTTTCCTTCTGATGGTGAATACTGTACTTCCTCCCGGATCTGACGGATATTATCCACACCATTGTTTGATGCTGCATCAATCTCGATCACATTCATAGATGATCCATCTGCGATCGCACGACATGCCGCACATTCATTGCATGGGCTTCCGTTTACCGGATGCTCACAGTTTACTGCTTTTGCAAACAACTTTGCTATCGATGTCTTTCCGGTTCCTCTTGTTCCGCAGAAGAGAAATGCATGTCCGATCCTGTTATTTATAATCTGATTCTTTAGTGTTGTTACAACATGATCCTGGCCTTTTACTTCTTCAAAAGTATCCGGTCTCCATTTACGATATAATGCCATATAAGACATGACGGTTTCCTCCAAAATACAACTAAAGATATTATATCCGAAATGGTGATTGATAGCAATTATTAGTTTTTGTCCCCTTTTAATAATATATCCATAATAGCGCACTTATTTACTTTACAGGACAGCCTTTTCTATATAGTAAAAATGCCGGACGCCTCTGTTTCAGGCACCCGGCATTGGAGATGAACATGAAGTTCATGAACGAACCATATTATATAATTTTAAAAGTACCGTTTTCATTCTGTCAATGTTTCCTGTTGCCCGGTCTATCTTTTCCATGTTTTCCCTGCCTTCTTTTTACGATCACAAGAATTGCTGCGCCAAGCATTGCTCCAAGCCCGATATAAGAAAACAGGATCACTCCTGACGAGTCACCGGTTCTGACCGGGGGAGTCTTCCTGTCTCCGGTGTCCGGTTCGGTCGTCAGCTCTGTTGTAGTTTCTGTTGTGATCTCCGTCGTCTGTTCAGTCGTCAGTTCGGTTGTAGACTCGGTTGTAGTTTCCGTTGTGTCCCCGGTCGTAGCTTCGGTTGTTGTCTCCGTTGTGTCACCAGTCGTGGTTTCGGTTGTCGTCTGTTCTGTTGTATCTTCCGAAGACTGATTCTCATATGTACCAAGCTCCCGGATTGTCTCTGCACTATCAATGTCCACGATCTGACGCTGCATTATTACAAATCCCCGGTTACCTTTACAAGGCAGCTCCTCGATCATGTAAGTTCCCGGCAGCAACGCTCCCAGATCCGCTTTTTCTGTTTCTGAAGCTTCTCTTATGGATATGTTTTCTTCGCTTTTTGTAGCTCCGTCTGCCATAATATCTTCATCGAAAACTTCACGCTGTGTGCTCTCATCTCCACAAAACCAGATCCCGGCTGTCATATCATATTCCTTCCATGCACTTTCTTCCTGCGTCTGGTTGTATTCATAGATAGCATCATTGATATTGAATTTACCACTTTCCTTACGTCCGGCCGAATCAAAACGTCCATTTACTCCTGTTACCGCAATATGGCTCTCAACAGGATTTCCTGCTTCATCCAGCAACGAAATCCGAAATACAATTTCCTGCATGGATTCTCTGGTTCCTGCATTGATCTTGTCAAATGCAATATCCACCCGTTCTGCCTGCTCGTACACCTTTATCAGTTCCGGTTCTATGACATTCCCACTCTCCACAGAAAAAGTCTGCAGCTCTTTATTCGGATTTCCTGCATCCAGATGAAGTACAATTTCATTTCCGGTAATTTGCTGTTTCTCTCCTGTCAGTCCGGTTACTTCGATATAACCCTGTCCATGTCCCGGCAGCATATACCCCTTTGGTGGCTGGTATTCTGTTATGACCACGGTTCCAGCCGGAAGAATTACTGCACCTGTCTTTTTATCCGTAAATAGAGGATCACTCTGTCCGGTCAGATAAGCTGCATCCAGCTTTGCCTCATAACTTCCGGTCTGCTCGTTATATACTGTCTTAATATACCAGGTTCGGTATGCAGCAGATGCTGCCAATTCTGTTTTTTGCAGGAGTCCCTTATAATACCGCACCTGAAAGACTGCATCCGCAAGAGATGCTCCATATTTTGCAGTTCCGGTTCCATTCTCTCTGTCATATTTTGTCAGTGACAGTTTTCCCTGATATACCATTTCTTTCTCTGCAAGCTGCATGGTTGCATTAATCTTGTTTCCCACCGTATCCGGGGATATACAAATATAATGCACATCCGCATCCAGTTTGTAATTTTTTGGAGCACGCTTTTCCTTTACTGCATACCAGCCAAATGGCAATCCGGTAAAACAATGCTTACTCTTATCTGCCTGAATGGAAACGACCTCTCCTGATATCATTCGGAATGCATTTCCGGTTCCGCAGGAATTCCTGATCTCCGGTATTCCGATCACGGTATTTGCCGCATTCATTTTTTCTGTCGTAAATATGCCAACCTGATTTTCTTCTTTATATGGAGCATTCTTTCCTGACACCATATAAACGCTATATTCTGCATGTAATAACGAATATGCTGTATTTTCATCCGTCCATTCTTCACCGGCGCTCTTCTTTTCCAGATACAGTTCTCCGGTATTTGGCTGATCTGTAACTTCGATCACATGCTCGATCTCTTTTTTTCCTGTTTCTCTTCCGCCACTGGACAGACATTCTTTTTTTACCGGATCTGTATTCAGCCTGTAATAACGGTTTGTTTTTGTTTCCTTTGCATAATAGCTTCCACACGGTAGTCCGGAGATCGTATCTGTCCCTTTTTTCTTAAGCGAAACGATCGTTTTATTTCCTCCGGTCGGAATAAATTTCGTGTTTATATCTGTAACAATTCCCGTTCCATCCTTTTGCACTGTAAATGTACCTACATAGAGATTTCCGGTTCCCGGCCTTCCATTCTTGTCCGCCATGTATACCTGATACTGAATATCGGCAAATGTATATCCACCCATATCGGAAATTTCTTTCATCGCACTGCTTTTATGAAGCTGAATTCCGATCGTAATCGGCGATTCCAGTACATCGATCTGCTGCTTGGGATATTTCTCCAGATTTTCTGAAACTCCGATTCCACCATCCTCCTTATCCAGATAGATCCACTTCTGATAGTAGGAAGCCGCTTTTTTATCCTCTTTATTTACAATATAACCTCTGGCATAGGAATATTCATTTCCATTCCACCCTTTCTTTTTCCCTATTTCCGCAATGTAATACCAGCAACCAACCGGAACTCCGCGCACTTCATATATCCGGTTATCAGAACCATATACCGGATAATATCCTGCATCCGAATTATATTTTGTAACAATTCCTTTTCCGGATGCATCGGTTGTAAAGGTGCAGACATAAGCATCGGTTGATGTATCATTCTTTTTCCCAACCTTATACACATTATATCTGGCTCCCTGCAGACTATATGCATCCGTTTTGCCATCTGCTCCTGTAAGTTCCGGAGAGTCACTGGTTTTTTGAAGACTGAGCCCGCCCCGGACATTCTGAATGACAAACTCATATTCCAGCTGGTTATCTGTAATTTCATAATAATGGTCTATCGCGGGCAGATATCCTCTTGCCAGTGCCAGTTCAGCATCCTCATGCAGCATATAATAGCCCGGTGGCAGATTGTAGATATTCCGGCATGTGGATCCATCTATATCCTCTCCGGCATAATTACTTTTTGCTCCATAAAATCTGCCTTTTTCCGTAATATAAGTTGGCACACCTTTTCCTTTGGAATTAACCGTATATGTTCCGATCTTTACCGCTTTCCCCTCTGACAGATCTGCAAATGGCTCGTCCAGTTTATAAAGGTAAAATTTTATTCCTTTCAGATTACTCAAGGAACCATCACCAAGCTTTGTCAGATGCAGTTTTCCGGTTTTTAATTCACTTCCCCAGTTAATCACCATCTCTATTGCATATTCATAAAGCACACCTGCAAAGCAGGTCTGAATCTCTTTGTTGTCCGGGCAGACAGCATAAGCTGTAAACCCATCCCGTTCGGCAAAGGTCTTTGACAGTCTGCTCACACCCTTCTTATCCGTACCGGCAGTAAAGAAATATCTGCTTCCTGTCTTTAATACAGCTTCTTCTCCTGACCGGTATGCTTTCCAGTCCGTATCTGCAATCGAACCTTTCCAGTCCGTACATACCCACAGTTTAATATCTGTATCCGGCACTATGATATGAAACGTATTCTGACCTCCTGTGACCGTACGCATCTTCGTTCTTTTTGCATATACTCCATCCGGAGACACAGTGCTTAACAAACTCTCTTCTTCCATGTGTATGGTATACCGGTATTTCCATCGCGTCTCCGGCTGCCCCGGTGATATATCAATCTGCTCTGTCTTTGGAGTTTCTGTTCCGATCCGGATCTCTGCTTGCGCTCTCGTATATGGAACTTCTCCGCTCATGCTTTTTCCATGATGCCGGATAGCATTCAGATTATCCTGTAATGCGCTTTGAGACTGCCTGTTCTTATATCCCTGATACAATGCTTTCCGGATATCGGCTGTTAACAGTCCGCTGCCTGCATGTATATAACCATCTGTCGTATCATCACTGTATACAGTTGCTGCTGTTCCCTGCAAATGCTTTCCATCCGAAACATATTCTCCATACCACGGAACATCCAGCTCCTTGTCTCCACAATATACGGAAAACAGTTTCTCATAATCCGTAATGCCATGATATTGAAAGATCCGGAAATCTCTGCAGGTATCTTCCGCTTCTGTTCTTCCCAGTCTGTATCCAACGACAAATTCTGAATATAACATCGGAAAGGACATTACCGTCGCCAATGCATCTATATTAAATATATACGACTTTTTCTCTTTCTTTATTTCTGCTTTCATATCCGGCGTATATACATCTCTCAATATGGCATCTGAGATCGTAGCGATCTGTTTTGCCTGATCTTCATATGATAATGCTATATCCTGCGTGGTCATCGCATCTGCATCTTCCGAGGTTGCTCTGTCGATATCTTCTGCAGCCTCCCCATCTACAGCTTTCGCAGCCACCCCATCTGCATCTTCCACAGTTGCTCTGTCTGCATCCTCCGGAGTTGCCCTGTCTGCATCCGTATCCGTTGCTGTCGCATTCTTTTCAAACAACTGCGTTACCGCCTGCTCCGCATCTCCTCCCATGGATGCTGTCTGAAGGATCGCATGGAATGGCAGATTTATCAGCAGAAGAATTCCCACCAGTACGATCAGTAAAATTTTATTTCTGTATTGTTTCATATATTTCTGTCAGCTTCCCAGAAAAAGCTGTTTCCTCCTTCCTATATTTGAGCCCGCAGCTCATATTCTATATTCCCAAATGAAATAATATCTCCGGGCAATACCACTGCCGGATAGTCCACTCGCAGTGGATAACCATTTACATATGTCCCATTTGTCGAACCCATATCCTCCAGTACATATTTATGATCGACATATCGGATCCTGCTATGAACCCGACTCACAGACTTATCGGAAATACAAAAATCTGCCATATCCCCACGTCCGATCAATCTTGGAAGTGTATCCAGACAGATCACCGGATTCGATGTGGCTTCCGCTTGCCCTCCAACCGGAACTAACATGCATACCGGATCGGTTGCCGGAAGTATGGCTGTCTCCTGTTGTGTATCACCGGCTGCGGGTTGTCCATTTCCATCCGCTGCTGCCGGAAATATAGTTATATCCTGTTCCTGTATACAAGGTTCAACAACCTCCTCTTCTTTTTCAGTCTGATCTGTTAAGAACAGCTCCATCCAGACAAATAATTCCACTGCCAGTAAGATGCATACACCGAATAAAGGTTTCATATGTTGGATCCGTCCATTTGCCCGGTACTGCATCCATCCATAGCTGATCCCAAACAACGTCGTTGCAAGCATACAGGCAATAACGACCGTCTTATACACGATCGTCCGAACCGATGTCTTATCATCGTCAATGTCACTCTGTACTATCGTCCTGTTCCGGTTCGATTTCTTCCATTTCTTCCAGTTCGGTTCTTTTCTCAAAAATGCAGCCAGTTCTGCTGCCTCTTCCTCTTCCTCAGTCTTGCCCGTTTCTTCCGTTCTATATATATCTGTATTTCCCGTACCATCTGTATCGCCGCTTTCTTCCGTGCGGAATTCTGTAAAAAAATCCACCAGCTTTTCAAGATCACAATTTGCATCCATGATCTTCTGATACAGATCATATACCCGGTCACTGCCCGCCCGGTCTGCATGATCCATCCTGCATATCATCTGATCTAACAGCCTCCGCATCTGCTCCCGGACTCCACTCTGATATCCCGGAAGATAGATAAAACCAAAGCATTTCTGCGCTATATCATAAAAGATACAATCTTCCACCAGGATCAGATTATTAACGGACAGCAAATATCTGCCAAGCTGGTGAAATACCATAACCAGTTCCTGAAACAGTTGTAATATAAGCACCGGAGTTATCGTGATCGTCTGCTCTATCACTGCAAATTCTGTCAGTCCGTTAACCTCATAACAAGGAATCGCATCTCCATCTATGAACATCACGTTAAATGGAAGAACATATGGGATGCAGTTGTTCTGAAGCATTTTGGTTTCATAGGAGACCTGATAATCGGTGTCGGTAAGCATCAGATATACATTTATCCCATCAGTGTCATAATGTTTTTCCATACAACTGCCACCTCCTGAGATTATTGCTGATATCCCGGATTTCTTTCTCAATCTTTACTTTTCTCTGTGTTGCCTTTTTATCTGTCAGCAGTCCAATTCCCGGGTGCAGCTCTTCATATTTGATAACTGCATCTATGGTTCCTGTTATACCGGAAAGTAACGCATTTCCAGAAGGACGAAAGCGCACGCTTGTTTCCAGTTCATCCAGATGCTGCATGGATGGCCTGACCATCTGATCTAACGCCTGATTCAATGTATCCTCTGCGCTGTTTCCACTTCCAGACATATATCTTTCCCGATTACAGACCACATGATATGCCTCGCCGGTTGCAATTCCGTTATTCAACTGCGCAATCATCATATTGATAACAACAAATATAACAGTGATCACGATTGGCATAATAATGCACATTTCGATCACGATCGTTCCACGATCATCCTTTTTCCCAGAATTCATATCTTTCACCTTTCCTGTTCCTGCGCCCTTACAAAATGCACCCTTACAAGAATTTCATCCGTTACCACAGTTGCTGCATGGTGGTATGCTTCCAACATTCTTTTGTTTGACACGCATAACCGTTCGTTTTAATCCAGAACAGGAAACAGAGAGATGGTATCGGTCTCCCGTCTCCGTTATATATACCGTTCCATCCGTCGTCCTGCCCTCCGCACACCGCTCACAAGGAGACAGATTCTGATACCTATCAGAAAGCTCTCCATCCGGAATCTGCCGGATCGTAAGTTTTATATGATAACAGGTTCTGCTGGTATGATAGACCTCTCCGGTCTCCGTGATATAAACGTATCTATTTTCTTCTGTCTCATTATTTTCCAATTGCATACCGATAAATGCACGCTGCCGGATCTGTTCCTGAACCTTCCAGGTCAGTTCTCCAAAAAATGGAACATTGATCTGCAGTTTATATCGCAGCTTAAGATCAATGCAGCCATCTGCTTCACTGTAAGCTGATCTTGTAACCAGAATCCCTCCGGTTCCACCCACAATACAGGAAGCATCCACCGGGGATATATCCAGATAATGCTGCAGTCTTTCTTTTGCTGTCAGAACATTGACACCGTTTCCCGGTAAATCCACTGTTTTTTCATCCTGTACATATGAATACGCATATTGATATTCTGCCAGGCACTGCGCAGTGTCCTGCATGGCATCATAGACGATCAACCGTGTCTGCAACAGATTTCCCATCCAGAAAAACACAACTGCTGCCATGATAAAAAGCGGCAGGATCAGGGCTGCCTCCACCGTGGCACTACCCTCCTGCCTGTTCCATATACAAAATATCCTCTGAAAGAAAGGAATGGTCTTATACACTCTCTTACCATACTGTCTGCTCAAATGTTTTCTGTTCAGATCTTGGAGAGACGGAGAAATACTTTTGATTTTATTATTTTTGGAAATGGAATATGCCACCGCATGGATAATAGACTGCAGCCAAAATATATAATAAGAGAGCATATAACACCATCCTTTCCATCTGATATTTCTATGTTTTATATTTAATAAACTGCACTGACCGAAGTTGCATACGACCGTTTTCCTTTTGTAATATCAATATCGATCGTAAATGCATCCACACAGTTTGTAATAAGAAATCCATCCTGGACAAGTGCAGTATTTAATTGGATCAGATCACACATCCGATAGTACATTCTGTTATTCTTCTCTGCTAATAACAGCATCAGAAACGCTTCATAATCCAGTCCTTTTTCTGTCTGACCGGATGCCGGCTCTACACTGGTGAGATTCCCTATATGCGCAAGATCCAGCTTCCAGTCTGCTGCCTTCTTGATCAGGGGAATCTTTCCTCCCGCCAACAATGTCCGTATCTCAAGTATCGTTTCTCCATAGGAAAAACAGGCTGCAAGCAGATATTTTGCTGCTCCATATGTAATGCCCGGTACAAGTGCAAGTGTCGCTGCCATACTGCTTATTTCCGCCATTTTCTCTGCATCCGATAACAGTACCGCCATATTAACCGGAAGTCTGTGAAGTATGATCTGGTTTACAACACAGGTCAGATTATCATAGTCATTGTCCTTCCCTGCGATCAGATATTCCACTTCACACTGGAATACGCAGTTATCCAGCTCCGCGTCCGTAACATTTTTAAAGCACTCCATCGCGTAAAGAATCCCATTGATATCCGTGCCTAATTCCGATTTTCCTGTCCCGCGAACCTTTCCAAGCTCTGCTTCCAACCGGTCAATATCCGAAAAAGAAGTGTCCATGCTCTCCTGAACATTTTCCTTTCCACATGCAGTCGATGGTACATCCTGCATGGATACTTTCGTTTGTGATACAGATTTTCCGGATGGAAGAACGAGCTGTAGCAATCCGATCCCAAGCTCCTGTTCCAACAGTTTTCTGGGATCCTCTCCCTGCCAGTTACCTTCCTGTTCTGTTTCCTCGCTCTTTCCATTCCGTATCTCCTCTGCTACCTCTTCGGCATCCGCATTGTCATATGCCAGATCTTCGCTTATCGTTTCCAGTGCCTTTGTTTCCAAATACAGCGTCATATATTCCTCTATCTGTTTTTTTAAGTCATAGCAATCATCAGCAACCACCGTTCTCACATCTGTCAGGCAGGCATCCTCTACAGCAAATCCATAGCCGGAGAGTGTATAGTCCATATAATCAGATACCCGTTCCTCCAGCATTCCTTCACCATAACCCATATAGCTTTTATCCAGTAATAACAAGTGATACCGATCAAATATCCGGGACTGGTACTCTGCCTGTATATGGAGGGATGCACCACGGGCAGCTTCTGCCACCCGTGCCCTGTTCATGTAGATTCCTGTAATCTCAACTGCTGCCAGAAATAATCCCAGCAGGCTGACCAGCACCAGACTTAAAAATACTGTAATCTGTCCGTTATTTTTCAAATCTGCAGAGTCTCCTTACTAATAAATCTTCTTCGCACTCTTACCGATCGAGGTCCAGATCTTGTTCACAAGACTTGTAATCTTCTCCTGAAAGATAAGTACCATGGCGATCAATACAACTGTGATCAAAAGGATCTCTACAACTCCCATTCCACTTTCATCTAATAAAAAATTCTTCACATTTCTCATACTCTTTATTGTCAGCAATGACTATTCCACTGCCGTTTCCTCCTTCTTTTTGTTCTTTTAAAATCCCAGCAATGCCGGGGCTATCACTATGATCATTACAATTCCTAACTGAAGAATCATCGGAAATAAAAGCTTTGTTCCCGCCTCTTCTCCTTTTCGTTTTGCCAGCTCCTTTTTTAACTGCAATGCAGCAGCCTCCTCTTCTGCCAGCAGATTCAGGATATCCCTTGTCCCTTTTTTGATATTCTGTGACAAAAGAGTAAATATCTTCTGATAAACCGGAAGGCCCAGCCGGTTGCTCAGCCGGTAATAGCCTTCTGTTTCCGGAATTCCCGACTGTATCTCATTCAATGTATAATTCAGCTCCTCTGCCAGAACCGGGCTGTCACTTTGCACCACAGCTCTACTCAGAGACCCCTTCACCGTTAATCCGGCTCCCATATAAAGGCTCATCAGATCCACAAAAGATGGGTACGCCATAAGCAACTCCTCATTTCTCTTTTTCTCCTTCGTCCGTATATCCGAATATTCTTTATAGACGAGCAAAATACTGAATATCCCTCCAAGAACAAATACCAGTACCGGAAGCCGCATCGTACCGGTATGCTGCAGATGATATCCCGCAACTGTCTCCGGAAGAACCAATGATGAAGTATCTGACTTACGCTGTAGCATATCTAACGCCTCCTGAATCGTCTCTATTGCCTTTTCCGTCTCATTCTTTTCCCTGCCTGCAACCTTTACAGGATAGTTTCTGGATGCCGAAAAATCTTCATAAGACAGAGTTGCCACCAGATTTACAAGAACCGGTTCATCCAGCCGATGATCAATGATCTCGCCTCGGTAATCAACAATATCGCTTTCATCTTCAATCTCCCATGAAACCCGGAGTCCCAGTTCATCAACAGAATCAATCAGCTCCAGATCCTCCGTAATATGATCTGCATTCTCGTTTGTTCCCAAATATACGGAATCAATGTAAGCAAATCCTTTATCAAAAGCCTCTTCAATGCTCTCTGCATCATAGGTCAACGGAAGCACATCCACAGATATCATCTGCTTTTCACCATTGATCTCTGTTTCCAACTGCGTGACTGTTTCATCTCCACCGTAGGATTCCCTGTTCAATACAATCGAAGTCTTTGTCCGGTTCATATATACTGCCAGACCAACGGATAAGACCAATGTTCCAAAAAATACCAGCAGACTGTTCGACAGGATTCGGATACAATATTCCTCACATAACCGAGTCAGTTCATCCTCCGGTACAACATGGATCTTTCGCATCCGTTCCCGGATCGTTCTCATATTCAAAAACCTATGTATCTTCCGGTACAGAAAGCTGCCAACCGGTCTTTTTAATTCTCTCATCATCCATCACACTCCAATATTGATCAGTTTTCTGCTCCAGAAATATGAAATGATTCCTGCCAGCAGACATAATGTCATCACGATCCGACCTGCCACTCCTTCATATAAAATACAGATATAACTCTGGTTCACCATACGAAGATATCCAATGATCAGAAAAGGAATGACCAGCATGATCCTCTGTTCATACCGTTTTGCTGCGATCATAGTCGCAATCTCCATTTCCACTTCTACCTTTCGGGCAATTCCAGCCGCAGTCGTTTTCATGATCTGTACCATATTGCCGCCTGTCCTTTTTGCCACAGCAACCAGTTGGGAAAAATTATGGATCTCGCGGATACCGGAGCGTTCTCCAAAATCCGCAAGAACATCTTCTATGTTCTTATGTAAGCGGATCTCATGCATGATCAATACAAGCTCCCGGACGATCAGCGCATCTTTTCCGTATGTCCGTGTCAGCTCCTCATGTGCTGCTATAAAAGCATTCTCAAATGAATATCCGACACTGAGACTGGCGGCAAGTGCCTGCACCATATCCTTAAACTGAAAATATAATTCCTGCTGCCTCCTCTTCCTTTTGTATTCTTCAAACAGCCTTCGCACATATACACCCGCGGGCAGCATCAGAATCAGCGGAAGAAATGAATCATAAAATATAATACATACCACTGCTGCCGCAACCAGATATCCCATTCCAAAAACAATGTTTTCCATCAAAGATAACCGGTATCGTGTATAATCTGTTTTCACATCCTGGCCCCTCCTTTCCTATTCCAGCCCTGCCCGTTTCAATTTCTCCTTGTTCTGCAAAGCTGCCTTCTTTTTCAAATGTCCCTGAACGGTTTTCCTGCCTTTCTCTGCCTGTTCTTCAAATTCATAAAGTGACATCAACTGAACCTGTCCATTCTCTATTCCTGTTACTTCACAAATCTCTGTTACCTTTCTGGATCCATCCCGGAGTCTTCCCAGATGAATGATAATATCCACAGCCGAAGCAATCTGCCGCCTAACAGCTTCCATCGGAAGTTCTATTCCCATCAGCACCATAGATTCCAGCCTTGTGATCATGTCATATGCTGAGTTTGCATGGCCGGTCGAAAGACTTCCATCATGCCCGGTATTCATTGCTGTCAGCATATCGATCGCTGCCGAATCCCGGACTTCACCTACGATCACCCGGTCCGGCCGCATACGAAGACTTGCCTTGATCAAATCCCGTATCGTGATCGCATTTTCGCCTTCCACATTGGAATTTCTGGTTTCCATCCGTACCAGATTCTCCACATCACGCAGCTGCAGTTCTGCCGAATCCTCGATCGTGATGATCCGTTCGGTCTTTGGTATATAATCCGACAGCGCATTCAAGAATGTCGTCTTTCCTGCTCCCGTTCCTCCTGATACAAATATGTTGTATCTTGCCTTTACCAGCAGCTTCAGGAATCCGGCAGCTTCCTCATCTAAAGCCCCAAGTTCAATCAGCCTTTCCATCGTCATTTTCTCTTTTGGGAACTTACGGATCGTCATGGTCGGTCCATCAAGGGCGACCGGTGGCAGCACCACATTCACTCTGGAACCATCCGGCAGTCTGGCATCTACGATCGGGACTGCTTCGTTCACTAAGCGGTTACATCCGGCTACGATCTGCTGAATAATCGATGCCAGACGATCTTCGCTCTCAAAGCTCTGGGAAAAGGACTGAATACGTCCATCTTTCTCTACAAAGATCTGATCGTACCCATTGATCATGATCTCCGTTATGCTGTCATCCTCTAACAAATCTGATAGCACATCCATCCGTCTGACCGCATTGAACAATTCCTTTCTCAACCGAATCCGTCCTTCCAGACTGACATATCCGATATCCGGATGTTCCAGAAGCGATCGGTCGATCAGTTCCAGAACCTTCTCATCTATGATCTCCTGAGACATATCCAGTTCTTCCAGAACGTGCTCTTTTAATTTCTTTCTGTCCTCTGGGCTTATATCCCCACCAGCCTTCCCGCCAATTGCATCATCTCCGCACTGTCATATGCATGATCCGGTACAACGACCTGCTGCATCCGCATGACTACCTTCTGTAATTCCTGTTTCTCCAACAATCTTTGAAATGCCGCAACCTTTTCTTCTGCATACCCGCCATCCAGAACCGGAACAAATACATGATCGAACTCACCAAGTATCGTAATATCTCCAAGCACGCTGCCATCAATATCAAATACGATCGTTGTGTATCGTCCATATGCAATCAGCTTCTTTATGAACCAACTCACATCCGACCGGTTCAGTTCTCTGATATCCAGATATACTTCCGGTGACGCGATCATGCTAATCCCTCCTTCCACAACCACACTTTTATCCAGATATTCAAAAATCTGCCCTGATTGTATTCGGATCAAATATGCAAGCTCAGACATACCACAAGTCTTATCCGTTACTGTCTCCGAAGTTTCCTGCTTCCTTTCTCCATATGCTTCCATCCCGATATACAGCCCACCACGTACCTCGTCCATCAGGCAGATGCTTTTTGCCAGTCTGGTCTTACCCGACCTGCCGATTGGGGAAATAACTGCATAAGTCGCAAATAACTCCCATTTTCCTTCTGCCTCCTCCGCTTTTATGATCCGCAACACCCGCTTCAGTATTTCTTCCACACTCAGATACCGGTAAATTGCTTCTTTCTCCATCTTATCCGGTGCCTGCTCCGCCAGCTTGATCGTACAAATATTTTTTCCTTCTGGAAGTCCTACGATCACAGGCATCATGCTTTCTTCATACAACAGCGCATCTAATGTGTGCTCCTTCAGATAATTTTCCAATCGTTCTTCTGTCGAAAATGCCATTGCGAAGAATGGATTTCTTTTATCTGCATTAATGTAATTCATCAACCCGATCACATAGTTTGATTCCATTCCAACTATGCCAAGTTTTAACTGCCGCACTTTTTCCTCCTTTCCCAGCTTCTTTCTTCAAATATCAACCCCATTGGCAATACAACAGACATCCCAGTAATATTGCCATGGAAAAATGGATCTTATTCCTTCGGTGCCGTCTTCGTCTTCGATGCTTCAGCCATGGGATCCATACATTCTTTACCATATACAGCAAAGACAAAACCCCACCAAACAGAAACGAATACAGAACGATCCGCCAGACCTCCATTCCGATAAATGCACCAAGGGCTGCAAACAGCTTGATATCTCCGGCTCCCAGGAATCCAAATTGATACAGAAGGAACAGCAATGCAATCGGAAGGACAATACCAAGTACCACCTGTATGCCTCCCATTCTCCAGCCCTCTCTCTGGATCGTCACGAATATCCCGGTTTCCATCCCGATCAATACCAGCCAGTTCGGAATCCTCCATGTCTTGAAATCCAGAACTACTGCTGCACTTACCAACAGGATCATTAATGTCTTCTCAAAAACAAACGCTGTATCACTCTCCTTTTTTTCATTTTTCTGATGTCCTGCCATCAGCGTATCCATACGTTACCATCCCGAAAAAACATTGTAAATACGCAGAAAATAAACTAATTTTTACCATTCTTAACTTGACACAATCATTTAATATCTGTCAGTTTTGCACACATTTATCTATCCCTTTTCAGGCAACAAAAAAAGACCTGCCGTAACAGATCTTTTTCTGATTCTTATGTAATTTCTGAAGTTTGTGCTTCTTTTTGTCATATACGCATTTTGCAGATATTTATCTGGATTTTTGCATTTCTCTGACCTTATGCACTCACTACTGGGATACTTCTTCATTCTGCGGAACCGCTTCCGGCTGGGATGTCGGTGCAACTGCAGGTACGGATTCCTGTACAGGCCTTGCCTGTGGAGCAGGTGCAGGATTCTGCTGTGGTGGCATCTCATTCATCTGTGGTGCCATACCCTGTGGTGGCATTCCGTTCATCTGTGGTGCCATACCCTGTGGCGGCATTCCGTTCATCTGTGGATTATACATGCCCTGCTGTGGCATTCCATTCATCTGTGGTACCATACCCTGTGGTGGCATTCCGTTCATCTGTGGTGCCATGCCCTGTGGCGGCATTCCGTTCATCTGTGGATTGTAGCCTTGTGGTGGCATTCCATTCATCTGTGGATTGTACATACCCTGTGGTGGCATTCCGTTCATCTGCGGATTATACATACCCTGTGGTGGTGTCTGCTGATACTGATTGCCACTGTTCATGATACGGTGTTCCTGTTCTTCTACTTCTCTGTATTCCTTCTCCAGAGCTGCAATATTCTCTAATCCCTTTGCAGCACTGTCAAACAGATGCTTGATCTCCTCCGGTGCCTCTTCCTTGTTCAGGTTGTAATAATATCTTCCGATCTCTGTATAGATTCTGTCAAGATTGGAATTCTCAGATGAGATCTTGCCTTTTATCTTTGTCTTCTGTGCAGCACACTTTGTGCTGTCAACTGCCTGATTAGCTAATGACTTTGTCTTTTCAAATGCATTCTGAAAAAAATTCCCTGCCATTGTCAAATGACCTCCTTATGTTAATCATCAATATATTTGTTCAATGTCTCAACAACATCGTTCAGATTATATGGTTTTGCTATGTAATCATCCAGTTTATTCTCAAGAATACGTTCCTTATCACCAAACATGGCTCTTGCTGTTACTGCGATAATTGGAAGTCTCTTTCTCTTCTCTTTCTGCTCGATCTCACGGATCTCCTGTGTAGCTGCGATACCATCCATAACAGGCATCTGTACATCAAATAACGCTGCATCGTAAATCTTCTGCTTGAAGAGTTCAACTGCTTTCTGACCATTCTCTGCAATATTGTAAGAGAAGCCTGCCATACCAAGTAACTTACCGATTACCTGCTGATTAACCGGTTCATCCTCAGCTACAAGGATTCTTGCCTTGCTGTGTGCATTGATTGAGAATACAGCCGGTTCTTCTTCCTGCTCAATCTCTACTGATGCATCATCCGATGCCTTTACAACCTTCATAGGTACTTCTACGATGAACGTAGAACCAATGTCTTCCTTACTCTGAACCTGAATGTTGCCACCCATCAGTTCAACGATCTGCTTTGTGATTACAAGGCCAAGGCCGGATCCACCATATCTTCTTGTATCAGAAGAATCAACCTGGCTGAAACGGATAAACAGCTTGCTCATGTTAGCCTCTGAAATACCAATACCGGTATCTGCAACTGCCATACGGATCTTAACCTTATTTTCCCCTTCCATATCCATGGATGCGATCTTAACACGTACACTTCCCTCTGACGTAAACTTGATCGCGTTTGATAACAGGCAGTTTAATACCTGCTGAATTCTCTGTCCATCGCCCTTTACCAGCTTTGGAATATTGTTTCCAAATGAACAGTCGAGCTGTAACCCCTTATTATTTGCAAGTGGTACCTGAGCAGCAACCGTCTCCTCGATCGCCTGTTTGATATCAAATGTTTCTTCTTTGATCTTGTACTTTCCTGCTTCCAGCTTACTGATATCAAGGATATCATTGATCAGTCGGAGCAGTGTATCCGCACAGTTCTTTGCAGTTACAAGGTTATCTCTGTAATCTGCCTGAAGATCATCAGCCATCAGTGTAAGCTGGAGCATACCCAGAATACCATTGATAGGTGTACGGATCTCATGGCTCATATTTGCAAGGAACTCAGCCTGTGTCTTATAGGCTGCATTCGCATCAACAATTGCCTTGGACAATTTGTTCTCTGTATCTTTCTGATCTGTGATATCAATAACCACCATGTTAATGTAATCTGCTTCTGACTTATACATTACGGTGTTAAATACCTTCTGAAGAGATTCCATTGTGATCTCAACATCCATCAGATCTCCTTCTTTTGTTCCGGAGTTATTATATGCCGTAAACCAGGCGTTGATATCCTGAAGAACCTCGATCTTGCTTTCTTTCAGGTTCTTGCCGGTGTAATCACTGACATCCAGCTTGAAATACTCACCAAAGATCTCGTTTGCATCTACGATCTGATAACTGACACCATTTACAGGATCATCTATGATCTTTGCCTGTGCAAAACCGATCGGCAGGTTCATAAATAACTTTTTATATTTATCTCCCTTTCCGCCACTTCCACTCGTACCGTCACCACAGACGATGAATACTCCTCCAAATGTTACAACTGCAGCAAGTATTCCAACGATCAGAGCACCCACTCCTACACCTGCAACACCTAAGATACCTGCCAGAAGACCAAGTACCGCACCGGCTGCTGCGACCGGTTTCCAACCCAACTCCTTAATTTTCTCCATTGATGCACCTCTATTTCTACTTTTTTGAATCTAATACTTTGACTCCACATGTTATTATATTATAAATGAATGTTAAGGTCAACGAGATGATAAAAAAACCTATAGATTTTTCATAAAATCTATAGGCCTTTTTTGATATTTTTTACTAGATATAACTAATGATCTGCTTACACTATCTCCAGGAATCTGGCAGATATAAACAAATTTCAAGGTTCCATATGCCATGTTTTTTATATATGTTATACATCTGTCAATTCCCAGTTCATAAAAGTGTACGCATTATGGTTGTACTGCCTGTTCTTTATTTTGGATCATCATCAAATACATCCTTCAGGATCTCATCTACATGCTTATAATAATCATCATCTAAAGTCTCCGGTTCTGTCTGCTCCACCGCTTCATCTACTGACGGGCTCCGGTCGTCCGGTTCTGGCAGATCACTTGTTGCATCCGACTCCGTTTCATTTATGCCGGCACTCTGTGTTCTGCGTTTTCTCCTGCCTGATGCGTTCTCCACCTTCCGGTTCTGAAACTGTCTTCTTCCACACAGGAAGCCAAACAGCAGCCAGCATGCAAAGGTAAGGATCAGTCCGAGTTTCAGACCCGGTGGAAAATATTTGAATTCGATCACATGGTCACCCGCAGCAAGCTTCAATGCAATAAATGCATTTCCAACCTTGTCAATCTCATATTTTTCGCCATCGACATATGCTGTCCATCCGGCATCATATGGGATCGATGTGAACAGCAGTCCCGGATATGAGATCGTAATATAACCCTTCACATATCCATCTTCCATCTTTCCGATAAGAAGCTGCTGGCTCTGCAGGATATCATATGCCTGAAGGAAGGATTCCCAGTTCATATCTGCAACGATCAGACGGGCAGTTCCTGTATTTGCCTGGGTATCGCGGAAACAATACTCAACCGTTACCTTCTGTCCCTTTACCAGATGTCCGACATGATAGGTCTGATTCTGAAGTCTTTCATAATTCTTCTCTTCATTGTCAATATAGATACGAACCTTATTGATACCGGAGCAATTCGCCATGATATAAATATCATTCGTATCATCCGTAATATCAAAGCTCAACTGGAAGTTACAGGTGCTGCTATCAGTACGCTTGTATGAATAATACTCACTCAGATCTCCCTGACGCGTTACCTCACAGTTATCACTGTATGTGGATACCTCCGGATATAATTCAGAGAATACTCCCGGCACACCGGTAGACAGCTTCACAAACTGGTTCAGCGTCTCAAACATATTTCCGATATCGCCATCATAATCCAACAGATCATTATTGACCATATAACCAAGGCTCAATGCATACGGATTCTCGTATAACCGTATACCATCCACCTCATTTACATAATTCACATCAAAATAATTATACTCGCCATCCCTCTGAAGCAGATATTTTATACCAAGCAGGGAATTGGATACTGTATTTCCACCATCAAACAGAAACTCATTTGCTCCTGTGTAATATCCCAGATCATGCATCATATCAACCAGATCTGCAGATACTGTCGATCCAAACAGACAGACGCTTTTCAGATTATAAAAGGTCGGTTCGTCTACGATCTTTGTATTCATCATCTCTACCCGGTATGGCTTATCCTTGCAGTCCAGATAATCAATTGCATTCCGGATCTCCGATTCCAGACCAAAATACTGACTGATATCTACATAACCATTGCTGTCATATCCCTTAATTCCATTGATCGTTGTCTCAACCAGACAGACAATCAGAAGCACATAGGATATGATCCGTTTCCACATACCCTTCGTCAATGTGAAGCCGACCATGCATATTGCGTATACTGTTATAAAGATCTCTGTCCATAACAAGGTTTCCTTTTCCAGTGTACACTTCTTTGTCGCCAGGATCAGGAATGCATATCCACAGGCAATTCCAAGCATAACTGACAGGATATCCTTCTTCTGAAGCTTCATCAGCACTTCACAACACATGGCAAGTAGCAGGAAAATGAACAGAAATGAAAAACGATTCGGGATTCCATACTGATCATGGAAGCCATGCCAGATATAATTCAAAAGCTGGTTGTTAAAGCTTGCAAATATAACTACAAGTATGATCACATTTTTAACCTTATCCCACAGCTTGATCCTACGGTTCAGCAGATATACAAACAGCAGAACAAAACAGATCGTTCCACAGTATATATTCAGCCCGCCGTCAAATTGCTGGTTCTTGATCGGCTTTGTCAGATAAAAAAGCTGTTTAATCTGATCCCAGATGCTTCCATACCATTCTGCTTTCGGAAATACACGGTTTGCCGAAGCGGTTGTATTCAGTCCAAGGTACGCCGGAATCAGAAGAAATGCTGCCATTCCGGCCGCCAATAAGGAACAGCCCGCTAAACGGAAACCATCCGTAAAGAATTTCTTTATGCTCTTATGATTGGTCAGCAGGAATTCCATAACGAGGAAAATACAGATCATGAAACAAATATAATAATTACACATCAGTCCATAGAACAGGGACAGCACATATAACTTATAATTCCCGGTTTCTGTCATCCGTTCAAAGCCCGCCATAATAAGCGGAAGGATCAGGATGCAATCCATCCACATTAAGTTCCAGGAATAACCGATAATATAATTGCTTAATGCATATGCCGTTGAAAAGATCAGAATCACTGCCTGATATTTCCCCTGTTCCTCACATTTTTCCCGCATATAATAAGCAAATGACATACCGGATAAAATGATCTTGATTCCGATAAACAAGCTCATCGCAATATAGATATGCTCCTGCTTGAACAATACCACAAGGAAATTAATCGGGCAGGCAATATAATAGGCAATGATCGACAGCATATTGCTTCCAAGACCGATATCCCAGGTATAAAACAGACTTCCTTCATTTTGAAGCTTATCATAATAATCAGAAAAAAACGGAAGGTACTGATGCAGGCTGTCTACCATGGTCAGACTGTTCCCGCCAAATGGTCCGATTTTTTCTGCTATCCATACTCCCAGCAGGAAACAAGCCGGAAGCAGTCCGGCAAGAAGAATAATATAGTTTTTCTTCATAAACAACCGTATAGACGGCTTTTTTTTCTTAAAGACGAAACATTTGCCAAATACATAATTGATCACAACTACAAAGAACTGAATAATGATCTTGGATAAGAATTCATTACAGCGGAAGGAATCACATAACAGATTCGTTCCAACTACTTCGACCAGCATGGCAAGAAGCCTGGTTCCGACAAAGGATATAAATTCCCGGCTTAAAGTCACGGCATCCTTCTTACTACTCTCCGTAAATACAAAAAACTTATTTGCAAAAAATGCAAACAGGATCGCCAGCGATATCGCTATGACATTCGCTCCGCTTCTGGATAAGCCGGTGAACATCCGCAGAAGATAAAATGAAACAATATTTACAACTGTCGTGGCTCCACCCGCTATTACATATCTTACAATCTCTTTTTTTAATAACTTCTTTATTGTGTCCATAACTATAACTCTCTTATATCAGTGCAGCCGAACAGATACCCCTGCCGGCTGCATGTTCATGTGTGTATATTCTTTTTTTATTTTGTATTACCCAGACCTGACAGCAGATAGATCAATGGAGAATTCCAGTAGATTGTTATCTCATTACAGGAAAATGACTGTGCATTGTCTGCATAGCGGCTCTCCGGTGCTTTGCCCAGAAGAACAGCCTTCGCATATGGATCTTCCAGATTACTGTCTGCTCCGCCAACTAACATACCCGGCATTGCTACATCTAATACCTGAGATGGTCTGTGGTGTGGATGAAGCGGAGTTCTTGTACCAAAGCCTGTTACATAACAATAGCCGACTGCATTTCTTCCAAGCAGGTAATCTCTCTGATAGGAAGCATATTTTACATAGTCTGCATCTGGCTTCAGCTTGTTTGCCATCAGAAGTAACATTCCCTTATTTGCAATGTTCATATTACTTCCCCATGCAAATGTCTTAGTTGGTGATACCCATACGCCAAAACCATTGTCTTTGATCTGTTCTACCGTCTTATCTACTTCATTGAAGAACAGTTCGTTTGCCTTAGCTGAACCGCCGTCATACTTAATATAATCGTACAGGGCATAATATCCGACATCTGCCCATCCAAGTCCGTAGTTTACAATATCGTCGCCCTCAATGATCGCATCGACTGCTTTCTTATAGGAATCATCTCCGGTTGCTGCATACAATTCTACTGCTGCCCAGATTGCTTCATCACGGAAAATGGTATCCGGATATTCACCTGTTACAATATCATCCGGATTGGAGAATCCGTGCGCATCCATGTTGCCACTCAGATATTCGTATGCTTTCTTTGATGCTTCCAGACATTTTGCTGCAAAATCTGCATCGTATTCTTTATACAGAACAGACGCCTTTGCCATAACAGCTGTAAAATCTCCGGTGGCTGTATTTGAGATCGGACATGCGATCAACTGTGCCGTTTCTTTCTCCGGCATAACTGTCTCAGGAAATACATCACAGGTTACCTTGTGATATACACCACCATTGTCATCCTGCATTTTAAGCATCCAGTCCAGTTCATATCTTGCTTCATCTAAGATATCCGGAACACCGTTTCCGCTTTCCGGAATACCAATATCATCTGCCTTGTATTCATTATCCTCGTATGTCATAAACAGATCCTGTACCGTCTTGGCACCGGATACAACATAACGGCCATAATCTCCGGCATCATGCCAGCCGCCTGTCACATCAATCTTCTTATCAGTTCCGTATACAACCGCTTCTCCTGTATGGCAGGCAGGATGTGCAAATTCGCCTGCAATGCTGCTGTCAAGTTCTACTCCACAACGCTGGTTATACAGCATCAGTACAACATCCTTATACAGGTCACCATAGATATCATCACCAATCTTGAACTCTGCGGATTCTTCTCCATCATCTGTCTTGATCTTATAGGTTCCTGCATCCTTTACGGATGAGAAATCTGCCTGCTTGCAGAACATCTCTGATGGTGGATCGTAGGTAGCTTCTTCCGGCAGATCTGCTGAATATACGGACTTGTTTGATGTTACATCTATTACTTCAAATGACTTTGCATTTTTTCCGATCACAGTAGCAACCTTGGAATCGCCGGTCAGATAACCAACCTGGTTCACATTGATAGCCATAGGATCCGGTGTTGCTTCTACCTGCTGTGCGCCGGAAGCATCAACTGCCTCTAATAAGATATTATCAAAATAAATATTATGCTCTGCTTCGTCTCCGGTCATACCTTCCTGCTTTCCCATATTAAAGCAAAGACGAGGTGCAGGATCGGAATCCTCTTCCATCGTAAACTGTGCTGTAATGTGCTGCGTCTCCGGTCCGATCGTGATCACATCACTGGTATATGCATGATAATCTCCGCCATTGATCTGTAATCTCCATTCGATCGTACGCTCAATATCGCATCTTACATCAAAGGAATATTCATAAACGCATCCCTGATACAGACGAAAGCCATCGTAATAGATCTGGTTTGCATAATCCGCACTTCCTGTCTTTTTGATGTTGATGTGAAGCTCTCCATCCTCATTGGTCATTTCTTCATTTCCACCATTCGTATAGGTGTGGAAACCATCCGTATCCTTATCATCAAAATTGATATTGATGACTTTATCACCATCTGAAACACCCAGTGCCTCTGTTGTTGGCTCCTCTGTTTCCTCTTCGGTTGCCTTCTCCGTTGTCGTTTCTTCTTCCTCAGTGGACTCGGCTTCCGTCGTAACCTCTGTCGTCTCACCATCTGCATTTTTCTTTGTACCACCACAGCCTGCAAGCAGTGACATGGTCATCGCCGCAGTCAGACAAAGAACAGCGACTTTTTTCATTTTTCTCATGTTTTATTATCCCTCCATATTTTCTTTATGTACGATACCTTCTCAACTGTACATATATTTATAACACGTCGCCTCCCGGCTCCATATGTCTTTCACTTTTATACCATAACAATTAGCCAGCTCTTACTGCTCCGGATATCGCACGACATCCTGATACCGCATATGTCCGCCAAAGATATCAAGTGCGCTTCCAATTGTAAAATCAACCCGGTTTCTGCCAAGCAGCTTCAGTTTATCCAGATCCTCAAAGGACGCGATCCCGCCTGCATAGGTCACAGGGATCCTGCCCCAGTTTCCAAGCAGCTCGGCAATATGTGTCTCGATTCCGGACGCCTTACCTTCCACATCCACCGCATGGATCAAATATTCATCGCAGTAACCGGCAAGCATATCCAGTGTTCCTTCCGTCATTTTTACCTTTGTGAACTTCTGCCAGCGATCTGTCACTATATAATAACCATCCTCGCATCGTCTGCAGCTCAGATCCAGTACCAGATGATTCTTGCCAACTGCCCGTCGGATGGCTTCCAGATTGTCATAGTTGATCTCTCCATTTTTAAATACATACGATGTAACAATCACATGGGATGCCCCCATGTCAAGAAACCGTCCGGCATTTTCCGCATTGATACCGCCACCGATCTGCAAGCCTCCCGGATATTCCGTAAGTGCCAGCTCTGCCTGATAGCAATCCTCCTCATAATACTCGCTTCCCGCCGGATTCAACAGGATAATATGTCCACCCTGTATACCCGCATCCTTATACATCCGGGCAAATGCTGCGCCATCGTACTCAGATACAAAATTCTCTTTTGCAGCATTTCCTTCATCCTGAAGGCTGCTGCCAACGATCTGTTTCACTTTTCCATTATGTATATCGATGCATGGACGAAATCTCATATTTTCTCCTAGGCAATATGCCTTTTTTCATTTTTATATCGTTACAATGTCTGCACATACAAAGTGTCCGCAGACATTGTTTATTCTAACACAGAACCTTCTATAATCCAAGTGTCATATAAAAACCTGCGGCAGTTGTCCATTTCATGCAGACTCAGATCATGACTCATAACTTACACAAATAGAAAAGGCCGATGCAAGCTCATCGACCTTCTCCTATACATATCACTCCGACATAGACCTGTTCCACGCCAGCCTCCTGTAATGCTTCTGTACATGCCTGCACTGTCGCACCTGTCGTATAAATATCATCTATTAATAAGACCGTCTTCCATTCCGCCGGAAGTGCCCGGACCTCTAATGCCTGTTTTATATTATTTGCACGTTCAAGCGGTGATAATTCCTTCTGTGGTGTCGTATCCGACACACGGAGCAAATGTCCGTTATCTACCGGAATATCCAGTCTCCGTCCTACCACATCTGCCAACAGCTCCGCCTGATTATATCCCCGTTTCCGTAATTTACTTCTGTGAACCGGTACGGGCAAAATGATCTGAAGCCGTTCTGCAAGTCCCGCTTTCCGGATCCGTTCTGCAACAAGACTTCCATAATATTCCACATATTCCCGTTTATTGTGATATTTGATCGCGAGCACACTGGATGCGACCGGTTCCACATACCGAAAGACCGGATATGCCCGTTCAAAACTCCGGATATGCGTCCTGCAGTCTGCACAGTATTCCAACTCCTCGTCATCCAGACTTTTTCCACATTTCATACATGTGGGTTCTGTCACATATGGCAGCAACCCATGTTTTCCGCAGATTCCTTTTGCACCATACGGCATAACCTCATCACAGATCGGGCATCGTCTTGGAAATACCAGATCTATCATTGCCCGGTTCCATTTGTTCTGTATCTGCATATATAGCCCCCTTTATTGCTTTTCCTGTTATATCATGTGCTTCGCACATTCAATGCATTCGGAAATTATCCCTCTCCTGATTTATGCCAGTTCTACCAGTCGTTCTGCAAATGTCGTATACCGCTTCTGTTCGTCGATATTATCGATCATCGTCTTAACCAGACCTATATTGCCTACGATCACAACACCCTTTCTTGCCCTTGTAACTGCCGTATAGAGCAGATTCCTGTTCAGCAGCTTTGCCGGACCTGTAAGAAGCGGAATCACCACGACCGGATACTCACTTCCCTGTGATTTGTGTATTGTGATAGCATATGCATGTTCCAGTTCATCAAGCTGGGAGTAAAGGTAATCTACCAGTCTTCCATCATCATATTCGACAACAATCTTCTGATCAAACTCATCAATCTCTTTTACAAAACCGACATCCCCATTGAATACACCTACCCCCTCTTCCTTCACGAAGCGTCCTTTTGCATCCATGATCTTCCATTCCAGCTTGTAATTGTTCTTGATCTGCATGACCTTGTCGCCCTTACGGAATACAACGTCATTTTTCTCTTTCTCCGGTATACTTCTGTTCGGTGGGTTTAGGATCTCCTGCAGCCGTTTATTCAGATTCTCAACACCCAGCTCATACTTCCGCATCGGAGTAAGCACCTGAATGTTCATCGGATCGACCTGGAAGAACCCAGGCAGACTGTCTAAGATCAGATGTTTCAATTCTGCGATAATATCCTGTGATCCCTGTCTTGGTATGTAGAAGAAATCCCGGCTTTTATTATTGATCGCAAGCTGTTTTCCCGCATTGATCAGATGGGCGTTCGTGATAATGTCACTGTTCTCGCCCTGTCGGAATATCTTATCCAACACTGTTACGGAAAATACTTCCGAACGAATGATGTCCTTTAATACATTTCCCGGTCCGACAGATGGAAGCTGGTTGGAATCCCCTACCAGCACCAGTCTGGTTCCCGGCATGATCGCCTGCAGTAAACTGTAAAACAGGCTGCTGTCTACCATCGACATCTCATCTATGATAATTACATCCGCTTCTAACGGATTGTTTGAATTTCTTGCAAATGTATAGGTGGAACTGTTTCCTTCTTCATCAATCCCGCCACCGGACAGTTCCAGAAGCCGGTGGATCGTCTGTGCCGTATATCCGGTTGCCTCGGTGATCCTCTTTGCCGCGCGTCCGGTCGGTGCTGCAAGCAACAGTTCCAGATTCAATTTCTCAAACATCTTGATCATGGCATTGATCGTTGTTGTTTTACCCGTACCCGGTCCACCTGTGATCACTGCCACGCCGTTATTGACTGCATTCTTGATCGCAAGTTTCTGCTTTTCTTCCAGTGTAATCTTCTCTACTTCCTCGATCTGTGCAAGCATCTTATCCAGTGGACGATCCTCTGATGTGAAATCCAGATCGATATCTGACAATATTCTTGCTGAATTCAGCTCAATATAATAATTTGCCGCAGCATAGACCGCAATTACAGCTCCGTCAAGCTCCTTTACGATCGCCTTGCCTGCCATCTGAAGCTCTATAATCTGGCTTCCGATCTCATTTTCCAGTTCTTCATTATATGGCACATTGTCATCCACCAGAAGTGAATACGTCTTTGCCACCAGCATCTGCTTCGGAAGATACATATGTCCAAGCTGGCTCGCATTTAACAATGTATATAACAATGCTGCCCTGATACGAAAATCCGAATCACTGCTGATCCCCATTCGTTCAGCGATCTCATCCGCCGTCTTAAACCCGACACCACTGATATCCTCAGCGATCTTATATGGATTTGACCGGATGATTTTATACATCTCCTGACCGTATTCATTGAAGATCTTCACTGCCAGATTGATCGATATTCCATATCCGGTCAGAAAAATGATCGCATCCTGCATCTCTTTCTTTTCATTATAAGAGACTGCGATCTCTCTTGCTTTCCGCTCCGAGATACCCTTGACCTCTGCCAGTCGTTCCGGCTCTTCTTCAATGATACGCAGAGAATCCATCTTGAATTTCTTTACGATACGTTTTGCCAGTGCCTCACCGACACCTTTAATGATACCAGAACCCAGATATCGTTCTACACTTACCATATCGTCCGGCATCTTAATTTCATAGGATGTAAATTTGAATTGGAGATCATACTGGGGATGATTGACATATTCCCCTTCTGCAGATATGTAGATTCCTTCACTGATACCGTGAAGGGTTCCGACAAAAATGTCTTCGCCGTCTTCACATTCTACAGTGAAAACGGCGTAGCCATTGTCGTCATTTTTATAGATAACTTTTTCAACATAACCTTCTTTTATCACAACAAGTCTCCTGCGTTACTCTGTCTTACTGTTGAGTAATTCGATATATTTTCCTGTTCCGATAGCAACTGCACGAAGTGGATCTTCTGCAGTCATGGTTGTAATTCCTGTCTTTTCTTCCAGAAGCTCTTCCAGTCCGTGGAGCAATGCTCCACCACCGGTCAATACGATACCTCTGTCTGCAATGTCTGCTGCCAGCTCAGGAGGTGTCCGTTCCAGAACGGAATGAACGGCTTCACAGATCTGGGATGCAGGCTCACGCAGCGCTTCTTCTGTCTCATCTGATGTTACTGTTACTGTCTTTGGAAGTCCGGTTACCAGATTCCTGCCACGGATATCCAGTGTGATGTTCTCCGGTCTTCTGAAACAGGTTCCGATCTTGATCTTAATCTCCTCTGCGGTTCTCTCACCGATCAGAAGATTGTGCTTCTTTCTCATAAAACGCACGATTGCTTCATCAAAATCATCTCCGGCAACCTTAATGGAAGCACTTACAACCGGGCCGCCAAGGGAAATAACGGCAATATCTGAAGTTCCGCCACCGATATCGACAATCATATTACCACATGGTCTGTAGATATCAATTCCTGCGCCGATTGCTGCTGCCACCGGTTCTTCTATAATCGATACATCTCTTGCACCTGCTGCATAAGTTGCATCTTCTACTGCTTTCTTCTCCACCTCCGTTACCTGCGAAGGCACACATACACTGATACGTGGACGTCTTCCAAAGTAACTTCTTCCCACTGCTTTCTGGACAAAATACTTTAACATCTTTTCTGTTATTGTATAGTCTGATATAACGCCCTGACGAAGTGGGCGGATCGCTACGATATTTCCCGGTGTTCTTCCAAGCATCAGTCTGGCTTCTTCACCGATCGCTACTATTTTATTTGTATCTCTGTCATAGGCAACTACGGACGGCTCTTTTAATACAACGCCCTTGCCTTTTACATATACCAATATACTGGCGGTACCTAAATCTATACCGATATCTGAACTTGCCATGATTGGTCCCCTTTCTGGTTACTGTTAATCCTGTACATCCCTTAATATTACAAGAGATGCCTTTCTTCCGTCAAGCCATTTCATGCTGACTTCGGATAAATCCATGATCTTATCGAACTGTCTGATATAACTTCTCCAGCTCACTTCTTTCCGTTCGGTCAGAAATGGCTTCTGCACCGTTGACACACCTTTAAATGTATCATTCAGATCACGGATCAGTGTCTTACTATCTTTTCCTGTAAAATCATATCCAAGCATATCGTTTAACGGCTGATTGGAGAACAATACCTCTCCGGTCTCTTCATCACGGATAAAGATGCCGATCTTGATATGGTTATAAGTATCTACCAGAAGCTTATTTACCATTCGAATGTTGCCATCACCCTCTATTCTGGCAAGGATACCCTGAATGACGTTTCGAATATCCTTCGAAAATTCAATATCATCCTCTGACCATATCTTATCTGTATGATTGTTCGCCATAACAATACAACCGCTGATGATATTATTGATCTCTATGCTGAGTGCGACAAAACTCGTTACACCGATCTGCTCCATATTGCTCTGGAAGTTCTTAAAGTTATGGTTCTTATCTGCTACAATGCAGTCGTAAGAACGTTCCTTGCTGTGTGCAAAGAATTTCTTTCCCCGCTGCCATTCTTCCACATATTCTTCTGCAGACATGCTCTTTTCTCTTGACCAGATATGACTGCACATATACTCTTGATCTTCGTTCAGGGAATAGATCGCCATAACATCGATTCCCAGATAATCACTGGTTCTTTCCAAAATATTGCTGATCGTCTTATTATCATCACTGTCCATGGAACTGAGTGCTTCTGTCAGAATCTTCTGTCTCTGGATCTTCTCTTCTAACAACATCTCAACAGATTTGCTCCGTTCTGCTTCTTTGGACAGGACCTTGTCATTATATGCATATTCTGAGAAGATATTGCACATATTCCACTGGATCTTATAGACCTTCTTCATCTTTGTAACATCTGCTGTATCATATCCGCACAGTATCCAGGTTGCAATGTGTTTCTCTCCAATCTTAATCGGGGCTCCGCAGATAATACTTCCATCTATACCGTCATCCATCTCCATAATGACCGGAACATTGTTCTGAAGGATCACCTCATTTAACTTCACAATAATGCTCTTATACTGAGGTTTTTCAAAAAGATCATAAAAGCTTCCCATATGCAGAGACGGTCCTGCCGGTTCTACAAGCTGATCTCCCGCCGGAGATACAACCGTTGAATATAGCCCGCTTAAGCTTGCAAATGCTTTTACAATACTGTTCCATTTGTCTTTATCGATACTCTCGCTCGTATATTCATTCTCATCTACATTCGTGTTCATAATGTAAGAAAGCTTGTCTTCATACTCTTTCTTAGCCTCCTCTACACTGTTCTGCAGCTTCTTGTTCTCTGTAATATCTGTTATAAAGAACTCAATCGTATAAGAAGAATCCCCTGCCTGTGTGATACTGTTCTGGGAACGAACCCATCTGACATTTCCATAATCATCTACGATACGATACTCGTCCTCATAATCGGATCCACCACTCTTTAACACATTCTTCGCATTCTGAATAACTCTTGCGCGATCCTGTGGATGAATATAGTCTTCTGTCAGTTTATTTCCCGCCATAAGCGCATCCACATTCATTCCAAGTAACCTGGCATTCGGTGTAATGTATTTCAATGTGCTATGTCCTCTGCTAATGGATTTTACCATCACAAGACTCTTGATTTTGTTCATAACAGATAATATATATTCACCTTTTTCCCCATCATAGGACTGCTTTTTTTCTTTTACAAATAATAATTCAATGCCATCAGCACATCCATCCGGCGACTTTACGATGTGACAGTTCAGCATCATAGTAGTGATTGCACTCTCTGCCGATACAAAACGTACCTTCATCTCAAAATCCGTATGTCCTGTATTCTCCGCCTTATAGAGATTCCCGATCAGAATATCATAGTCATTCTTAACTATAATATCGCGAATCCCTACTGCTCCACTGTAAAAGTCACCTTCTTTATATCCGAATTCCGTTATATTCTTTGTTACATAACGAGTCTGCCATCTGCTGTCCGGCTTGTAGAGATACAGTGCCAGAATGCCCGCATGGTTAATGATACGTTCCAGACTCATACTTCCGATTGCTACATCAGAGCGCAGTTCAAACAGTACCATATATGCCTTTTTCCCGTTATATTCAAACTGATTGACAAATCCACTTACAACCAGTCTTTTTTTCTTATTTATATTCAGAAGAAGCCGATGCCAGATAATCGTTTTCTTCTCATTTAAAATTGGCCAAAACTCATCACTGGACATAAACTTATCCGGCTCCATCGTGATCGAATCGATCTGGTTTCCAACCAGTTTTACTGCCGCATTATTGATACTTAAAACTTCTCCATCCTCGCAGAATACAACTGCGGGATATTCAATATGACTCAGAAAATCTGAATAATTGCTGATTTTGCCTATCTCCAAATGTATCCCTCTTTTCTCTTATGTAACCCCATAGACACATAAAACTTTTCCATGTCAGCCATAGAAAAGTTTCATGTATGTTAAATATCGCTGTTAATATTATTCCTCTGTTTTGTCGTCTTCCGTTCCGGCAGCTTCTTTATCATCCTCGGATGACACCATTGAAGTTGCTTCACTCTTCAGACCTGTAAATGCCTTATCTGCAATATCCTTTGTTACACAACATGCATCTACAACACCATCTAAGGCAGCCAGAAGTTCTCCCATATATTTGCTGACTGCATCACATTCCTTCTTTACATTCTTTCTGAGAACGTATGCTTCGCTGGTCGCTTTGTTTGTAATAGCTTCTGCTTCCTTCTGTGCATTTTCCTTCTGGGTTCTGCACTCATAATCTGTCTTTGCACTTAAAGCTTCTGCAGCTTCATGTGCTTTATTTCTTGTACGCTCGCTGTCGTTGTAAGCCTGCTCCTTCAGACTTGCGCAGGTTGCTTCCGTCTCATCATACATCTGCTTGCACTTTGCATTTGTCTCTGTCTCAAGTGCATTGCAACGATCGGTTGTATCCTTCTCCATTGCTTCACACTTTGCAGTCATCTCTGCATGCTGCGCCTCACACTCTTTATTCGTCTGGGCAATCAGCGCATCTGCACTCTCTCTTGCCTCTAAGAGTGTTCTTGAAATGGATTCATATCTTCCTGCGGATTCGAATTCCTTCTGCTTATAAGCGTTTACCTGCTCCTTCAGAGATTCAATCTCGCTTTCATATTCTGCATTCTTTGCCTTTAAGCCATCAATTGTCTTATTTGACTCTGTCAGGTTTACTTCTCTCATAGTCTTAAGGCTTAATACGGCTTCGCTGAGCTTGTTTACATTTGCCTTTAACTCATTGACTTCCTTTTCATGATCAGCCTTTAACTCTTCAATATAATAATCAACTGAATTCTTATCATATCCACCAAATGTTACTGTCTTAAATGATGCTTCTGTCTTTACTTCTTCCTCATCAAAATTATTGTCTTTTGCCACGATGATCCCTCCAAAATAATCTATTATTTAAGCATCTTCCTGTCGTCAGGGCAATCATTGCGCCTGCCATCGTCATCTATTTCTGTGTGTTATACTTATGCATTCCAGTACAGATGCTCATTTTCTGTAAGCACTAATTGAAATGATTATAACACACCCTTATAGTTTTGCACAATTATTTTTTCTTAATTTAGTTACAAAGCACATATTTTGTGCTATATTGGACAAGGAAATCAAACCGAACTATTAGGAGGAATTTTTATTACTATGAAACACACAAGAAAATGCCTGACCACTGCATTTATGATCCTGATCTGTCTTTTTGCTTTTACCGGCTGTGGTCAGAAAAAAGTTACCGCATACCAATCGTATGTAAAAAATCTTCTCGATGTTAATTATAAAGGTGATTACACCAATTATGTGAAACAGAATAAAGGAAATGAAACCGATGCACTTGCACTGTATCAGGACTGCCTTTCCAATCTCGCAAACCAATTGATCACACATTATAATCTGAATACCAACCAGTCTGTTGAAGTAAACCAGACTTTTACCACTGTTGCTGCCGCTATTTACAATGATGCACGATATGAAGTATCGGAAAGCTATAAAGAAAACGGGGACTACTATGTGGATGTAACCATATATCCACTGGCAATCCTTGACCAGTCCTACGATGAAATTATTGCTTATATTGAAGCCTTTAATAAAGACGTAGACGACGGTGTCTATAATGACGTTAAGAAAGAGGAATATGATAAAAAGTTTGCAAACGGTATTGCATCGATCCTTTCTTCTCATACCGAAAAACCACAGTACAAGGATCCTGTAGTCATCAAGGCACTTATCAACGATGACGGTGAATACTACAGCATCTCATCCGACAGCCTGAAGGAGATCGACCAGGCAATGATCGCCACTGAGACCGCTGACGCTACGGAAGCCGACACTTCCGAGGAATAAACGGGCGAAAGACAACAGCACCAATTTTTCATCTAAAAAAAGAACAATACCCTTTCACTACGCAGAACACTCTCGTTCTATTTCTCACGTAGCGGTACTAAACTCCCACCTAACGGTGGTTCGTTAAGGACCGACGTTCGTAACCGAGACCTTAGCGAGGCTCGCCGAGGTTAGTTCGAAGTTATACAGAGTAAAAAGGTCTGCTACATGAAAGATATTGTTCTTTTTTCTATCTATACATACTACACGCTGTTGTCTTTCTGCCTATTGATAAAATACTTACAGAATAGTTATATGAAAAGGCTTCGTCTGTCAGAAACAGGACGAAGCCTTTTGGTTTATTTCTCGCGGAATGTGAATTCCTCGTTTGCTAATTTGAATTTGCTGCCATCGATCAGCATCATGTCTGTGCCGCTGTTGATGATCTTGCCACCAAGATAGGTGTGATTGGTTGATTTGTTATCACGCAGATAATAAACGCCATTGACGTTGATGATATATGCATGACGACGGCTGACAGAATTGTTGTCTGTTACCTGATAATCAACACCCTGTGCAGACTTACCGATACAAAAGATCGGTTTGTCGATCTTAATCCGCTCACCGGTTCTGGTTCTTACGATAACAGGACCCGGTTTGCTCTTGGATGCATTCGTCAAAACAGTCGTTGATGTAATGTCTGAATCATCATCAAATCCGATATCATTACCGGAATAATCCTTAACTTCCTTTGCCAGTTTAAAGCTTGGAGTTGATACAACGGTTGTCTGTAATGGAACTTCCTTATCTTCTATTGCCTCTGCTTTCTGCGGTCTGACAATGAAATGCTGCTCATCCTCCGGATGAACATTGTTGTCATTCTTCATATCTGTGATCATCTTGTAGAACTCTGACAGATAGAAGGATGAATTATGATCAAAGAATTTGATCAGTTCATATCCACAGTCTGAAGCTTTCTTATTTGCAAAGTCAAGCTTGTTTACCAGATCTCTGACAAACTTCTCCATATTGCATTTTTCCATCGGTTTATCAATTGGAAGGAACACAAGCTGAACACTCATATCCTCCAGATTCAGATACATGTATCCAATATTCAGGATAACCTTACCGAGTGGCATATCATTCGCCTTCAGGTACATCAACTGATCAGCTATGCTGAACATAATGTCCACCAGTTCGTCCCTGTGAATCTTCTTTGTAATAAACTGATTCATCGTAATCATGGCCGGAATCGAATATGTAAGTGCTCTCTGTCCGTCAATATACTCTTCATGGCAAAAGCTGTTGTTTCCTACAAATGATGTATTGTACAGCTCGACTTCATTATGAAGGATCTGGACATCATCTTCAATCTTAAAATATAATTTGTACTCATCGCACAAATATGTCTTCTCTGTGCTCATAATAACGCCCTCCGCAATTATTCTCCAGCCACTCAAGTCCCATTTACTCTACAGTAACAGACTTGGCAAGATTACGCGGTTTATCTACATCCAGCCCTTTTGCATCTGATGTATAGTATGCGATCAACTGCAAAATAACAGCCGCTGCAAATACAGTAAATAAACTATCCTGCTTAGGTATTCTTATATGCTTATCACATATCTGGGTGTCAGTAACTTCGTCACCCATACTAATTAGAATAACATATGCTCCCCTGGCTTTTACTTCCCTTATATTTGAAACCATCTTCTCGTATACAGCCGGCTGTGTCGCTAACGCGATAACCGGTACATTCTCTGTGATCAGAGCGATCGTACCATGTTTTAATTCACCTGCTGCGTAAGCCTCCGCATGAACATAGGATATCTCCTTCAACTTCAGAGCCCCCTCCAGTGAAAGAGTATAATCCATGCCCCTTCCGATAAAGAATGCATCCGGAGCCATTTTTATGTAATTAGCAACAGTCTTGACTTCATCTGCCTGAAGCAGGGTTTCTTCTATTACCGGAATTGTTCCCAACAGTTTGCTGATAAATTCCTTTGCCTGCTCTTCTGAATAAATTCCTTTTACAAGTCCAAGCCTGCAGCCGATTAAATACATTGCCGCCATCTGAACCGAATATGCCTTTGTACTTGCAACTGCAATCTCCGGTCCGGCATGTGTATATAACACATAATCACTTTCTCTTGCGATCGTAGACCCTTTTACATTTACGATCGAAATAACCTTGGAACCACATCTTTTTGCCAGACGCATTGCTTCCAATGTGTCAATTGTCTCTCCCGACTGGGAAGTTACGATAACCAATGTCTTCTCATTGATCAGTGGTTCTTTATAACGGAATTCTGATGCGATCTCCACATTTACCGGTATACGAAGCTCTGATTCAATCATTGCTTTTCCTACGATTCCGGCATGCATAGCAGTTCCGCATGCAATGACTGTGATATTTTCACAATTTTTAAATACTTCATCATCAATCCCGTCTTCTGTAAAATCAGGGAGTGAATTCACAATTCTTGGTGTGATCGTATTTCTCAGGGATTCCGGCTGCTCATAAATCTCTTTTAACATGAAATGTGGAAATCCACCTTTCTGAGCGGCTGTAATATCCCATGTAATCTCTAACATCTGTGGCTTTACTTCATTGCCTTTCAGATCCTCAACCCGGATTCCTTCCTGTGTCATTGTAAGGATATGATATTCCGGCACAACAAAATAATCTTTTGAGAATGAAATGATCGCTGTCAGGTCTGACGCAATGATAGATCCTTCTTCGCTGTGTGCTGCTACCATCGGGCTGACATTTCTTACTGCATATATGATCCCAGGTCTGTCTGCAAACATAATGCAAAGCGCAAATGAACCCGCAATTATCTTAACCGCCTTCCGAATCGCTGCGATCGGATCACCATCATACAGAGTATCCAGCAGGGCTGCCACAACTTCAGAATCTGTTTCTGATACAAGCTTATCTGCCAGTCCATACTCTCTTATGATGTCACTGTAATTCTCAATGATACCATTGTGGATAAGAGCAACATTTCCACATCTGTGCGGATGCGCATTCGCATCTGTAACTCCACCATGTGTTGCCCATCTTGTATGTCCGATACCGCAAGTCGATGAATAATCTCCATCCTTACACAGTTCCCTGAGTTCGCTGACTCTTCCTGCCTTCTTCCGGATCGTTAATGTATCATCGTCATTTAAAAGTGCAATACCCGCACTGTCATAGCCTCTGTACTCTAACCGCTCCAGTCCATCGATCAGGATATCCTTCGCCGGCTTTCTGCCTGTAAAACCTATGATTCCACACATATATTCAATTATCTCCTTTCGGCTTATGATGCATATTTCTTTTTCTGTTCGTATATCTGTCTTTATCGTCCGTCAGATATTTTACTGCATCATCAAATTATCCGGTCATGCTGCTTTGTTTTGGAATCTCTTCCATATTTGGCATGCATGTGCGCATCCGGACTCTGCGTAGAGGCATCCGCCGAATTTTCGATAACCTCTATCCTCGTCACCCTTTTCGTCGTTGATCCAAAGGGACATGGCGCTAAGATTTCTAAATCTTTCAAAATCTGCTTTCCTCCATACTATAAGCAGACATTAAAATTCTATCATAGACCACCCAATAAATCAACGACTTCATATCTGTAGGGCTGCGTTTTCTATTAAATTAATTAGCTGATGAATGAACCACCTGGCAGATTCTTCTCGGTTGTAAGAAGGGACAGATTGCCCTCTGCATCCTCTGCACACAGCAGCATACCTTCTGATACAACTCCTGCAAGCTTGCATGGCTTCAGGTTTACGATCGCAACAACGCGCTTTCCAACCATTTCTTCCGGTGAATAGGAGCCTTTAATTCCCGATACGATCTGTTTCACATTGTTCTCACCGAATTTAACCTGAGAACATAAAAGTTTTCTGGAATTCTGTACTTCCTCACATGCAATGATCTCGCCGATCATCAACTGCATCTTCTCAAATTCTTCGATCGTGATCTGCTGTTTATTCAGAACAGACGGATCATTGTTAAGTGCAGCGACCTTAGCTTCTGCCTGTTTCATTTTCTTCTTTTCTTCGGAATTCTCTTTTTCTTCCTTCTGCTTCTTTGCTTTCTCGTAGATAGTTTCTTCTACAGGAGGTGCAAACTTGGCAACTTCTGCCATAACTTCCTTTACGTCCAGTCTTGCGAACAGGATCTCAGGAGTTTCTGTTACCTTGTTTCCGGATGGATAAAGACCGAATCTTCCAAGCTCTGTTACCTTTCTCTTTGCAGCATTTAACTGGTTCAGGATCTTAACAGAGGTATCCGGCATATATGGCTCCAGAAGGGACGCACCGATCACGATGCTCTCAACCAGATTATATAATACGGTATTCAGACGATCCTGCTTTGTTTCATCTTTTGCAAGTGCCCAAGGCATGGTCTCGTCGATATATTTGTTGCATCTCTTGAATAAGGTGAAGATCTCTGAGATCGCATCTGCAACCTTTAACTTATCCATGCATTCTGCGACCTTGATACGGCAGTTTAATACGACATTCTTCAGATCTTCATCTACTTCTTCTATTACTCCGGTATTCGTAACTACGCCGCCAAAGTATTTGTTTGACATAGAGATCGTACGATTTACCAGATTTCCAAGTGTGTTTGCAAGCTCGGAATTGATTCTTTCTACAACCAGCTCCCATGAAATGATTCCGTCATTCTCAAACGGCATCTCATGCAGAACGAAGAAACGGACTGCATCCACACCAAACAGGCGGACCATATCATCTGCATACATTACATTTCCCTTGGACTTACTCATCTTACCGTCATTCTGGATCAGCCATGGATGTCCGAAGATCTGCTTTGGAAGCGGTACTCCAAGCGCCATCAGCATGATCGGCCAGTAGATCGTATGGAATCTTAAGATATCTTTTCCGATCAGATGTAAGTCAGCAGGCCAGTATTTTTTATATAATTCATCGTTATTACCGTCTACATCGTATCCAAGACCTGTAATATAGTTTGATAATGCATCGATCCATACATAGATAATATGCTTGTCATCAAAATCAACCGGGATACCCCATTTAAAGGATGTTCTGGATACGCACAGATCCTGAAGTCCCGGCTTGATGAAGTTATTGATCATCTCGTTCTTTCTGGACTCCGGCTGAATAAAATCAGGATTCTGCTCAATGTGCTTCATCAGTCTGTCCTGATATTTGCTGAGTTTGAAGAAATATGCTTCCTCTTTTGCTTCCTGTACCGGTCTTCCGCAGTCCGGGCATTTGCCGTCTACAAGCTGTGAATCTGTAAAGAAGGATTCACATGGAGTACAGTATTTTCCTACATATTCTCCCTTATATATGTCACCCTGATCGTACAGCTTCTTAAAAATCTTCTGAACCTGTCTCTCATGATCTGCATCTGTTGTTCTGATAAATTTGTCGTAAGATGTGTTCATCAGATCCCAGATATTCTTAATCTCGCCTGAAATCTCGTCAACGAATTCCTTTGGAGTCTGCATGTTCTCAAAAGCCTTGTTCTCGATCTTCTGACCATGTTCATCGGTTCCGGTCTGGAATCTTACATCATATCCTGCGAATCTCTTGTACCTTGCAATGCTGTCAGCCAACACGATCTCGTAGGTGTTGCCTATATGAGGTTTACCTGATGCATATGCAATAGCGGTTGTAATATAATACGGTTTTTTTGCCATTTCAAAAACCCTCCTTGATAAAACTACAAACACGAATGAAATGTCTGCGCTATTTTTTCTGGCAATCTTATGTGCTCAGATAACAAAAATTATATGCCTTTTTTGTGCAAATTGTCAACAGATTCCATTTGTTTTTATACAGTTTTTGCAACCTTCATCTCTAAATAAAATTATGTCTTTTTTTTCGGATTTCTTTTATGCTATAGTATGTCCGAACAGTTCGATCATGTAATACCGCACGACACATCTGTGAATCTGCCGTCATCCGTTACTGTTTAAAATTATACTTTTATTATTGAGGTTATTCTGTCATGAAAAATTTTTTAACGAAAACACCTGTTGTTATCACACTTGCACTCATCTGCTGTGCCTTATGGGGAAGCGCCTTTCCCTGCATCAAGATCGGCTACCAGATATTTTCAATCGGCGGAAATGATACCGCATCCCAGATCCTGTTCGCCGGCATCCGTTTTCTGCTCGCCGGACTTATGGTTATCCTTATCTGCAGCTTCATATATAAAAAGCCTTTGATCCCACATAACGGGACAACGGTCAAACGTATCTTTATCCTGTCATTGTTCCAGACTATCCTACAATACGTCTTCTTTTACATCGGTTTAGCAAATACGACCGGAAGCAAGGCAGCGATCATTGAAGCGACAAACGTCTTTCTGGCGATTCTTGTATCGGGTCTGTTATTTAAAATGGAAAAGGTTACATCCAAAAAGATGCTTGGATGTCTGATTGGATTTATCGGAGTTGTTATCATCAATCTGGGAAATGGTGTAGACGCGCATTTCACTCTCACCGGAGAAGGCTTCATCCTGTTATCAACAGTGGCTTATGCTTTCTCTTCAGTTATCATCAAATATTTTTCCGATAAGGAGAATCCGGTTCTGCTCAGCGGCTGGCAGTTCTTTGTCGGCGGCTTCGTGATGATCCTTTGCGGACTTGCTGGAGGCGGACATATCGCGGGAGACTCCGCTCCTGCTGTCCTGCTTCTGCTCTATATGGCGTTCATCTCGGCCTGCGCCTATACATTATGGAGTCTGCTGTTAGCGCACAACCCGGTATCCCGGATCGCCGTCTACGGCTTCTCGAATCCGGTCTTTGGCGTACTGTTATCAGCTCTGCTTCTGCATGAAACATCTGCCTTAAACATCCGCTGTCTGGTCGCACTTGTTCTTGTCTGTGCCGGCATCATCCTTGCAAATAAAGAAAAAGCCGTATAAAAATACCATCTTTCATTCAACAAAATCTTACACTAAAACTTTTATAATGCTATGTTCTGTCAAATAAAAGATGGTATTTTATAAATTTTTTTATAAATTTCTCACAACGCCGAATATCAGCGCCGCCATGATCAGTATATAGATTAAAACCGTGTCCGCTGTACCCAGCCGATATGCGTCTCCTTTTATATAGTTCAAATCTCCCCTGACTATCAGATATATGATACATGGTCCTGCAATGTACAAAAACGGATTATAGGAAAAGGATGTCCGTATCTCTCCTTTTATTAAAGACAGGCATGCTCTGGTTATCCCACAACCGGGGCACTGCCATCCGGTCAGTGCCCGGAATATGCAGGGTACTGCCAGACCGGTCAGTCTGACAAATACCGCATACAGGATTCCTGCTAAAAGAATAATGCTATCCCGATATATAATCTTTCGGACACGATTTTTCTTTTCTTCCATATATGTTTCTTACTGTCCGTTATATGGGTTGTTATTATCATTTCCATTGCTGTATGGATTATTGCCGCTCTGGTTGTAACCACCATACTGCTGGCTCTGATCATATCCACCATACTGCTGATTCTGGTTGTATCCGCCGTTATATGGCTGCTGATTCTGGTTGTATCCGCCGTACTGCTGGTTCTGATATCCACCATTATATGGCTGGCCATATCCGTTCGTTCCGCTGTACTTATTAATCGCATCCTGTGCCAGTGCGTAGTCGATAATTCCAAGTCCAAATAACTGAAGAACTACAAACAGGATACCGCTATTGCTGGATGGCATACCGCCTCTGTTCTTGATGATATCGACCTTTTCACCCATCTTGTAAGCCCAGTACCATCCATAAATACCACAGGTAACAAGTGTAAGCAACAGTGCCATTCCGCCACCTGCCAGTTCATTCTCACCCGACATCTCATTTGTATCGTCTGTAATACATACAAACCAGTAAAGTCCATAAATACCACAGGTAACGATCGTCAATAAGATACACATACCAATACTTCTTTGTTTCATACTTTCCTCCTTGCCGATGCTCCTTCCGCATCTCTGATTTCATATAACAAAAAGTATAAAATATTTATAAACTGCTGTCAACGAAGTCTGTACCAAAATATTGCTTATTCTGCTATATTTATGCATAATGTACCAGTATCTATCTGTTATCGCCCTGTATGTTTGCAAAATAAATACAAAAAAATTGAAAAAAAATACATATCGTGATACAATTTATTTTTCTGTTATTATTTCAATAACAATATTATAAATATGCCCTGCTTCTCTATTTTATGTTATATGAATATATGCAATTTTTCTGTATAATTTATGCATATATGCGAAGCAGTGACGAATACATACTATTTTAAAGAAGAGGTGTCAGTTATGAAAAACATGTTAAACTTCAAGGAATTCACAGCAGATGAGCTGATGGATATCCTGAACCTTGCTCTGGATATGAAGAAGAATCCGGAGAAGTACAGCGAATCCTTAAAAGGAAAGAAACTTTATACTTTATTTGAAAAGACATCAACCAGAACCTTTCTTTCATTTGCAACCGGCATTACCGAGTTAGGTGGTACCTACTACAACCAGTTATGGAAGGACTCCAACTTTGTACTCGGCGAGCCTGTTTCCGAGATCAAATATGTCTGCCGTAATGTTGATATCATCATGGCACGTCTGATCAAAAATGAAACTGTTGAATTATTTGGCAAGAATGCTACGGTTCCATTTATCAACGGCTGTGATAATTCCTACCATCCATGCCAGATCCTTGCAGATGCCCTCACGATCCTTGAGAAGTTTGGAACTCTGGATGTCAATCTGATGTACATTGGTGCAAAGAACAATGTATTTAACTCCCATGTTGAATTCTTCTCCAAGATGAAGAAGGGTACGTTATACGGACTGACTCCACTTGTAAATGAGACAGCCTGTGGTCCTGATTTCTATGAAGAAGCAAAGAAAAGCGGTCATTATATCGAGCTTGATCCTGCCATGTCCATGGAAGAAGCAAAGGAATATGCAAATAAGATGGATGTCCTCTACACGGATACATGGGTAGATATGGAATTCTTCAACAATCCTGCTTATCAGAAGCAAAAGGAAGAAACCCTTGCAAAAATGATGCCTTACCAGTTAAACGGCGACTTCACAAAAGACAGCAAAGCGATCGTATTCCACGATATGCCAATGCATGTCGGCTTCGAAATCTCTCAGGATGTCGTAGATAAAAACCTCGACCATATCTTAGACGAGGCAGAAAACCGTCGTCATGCTGAAAAGGCCGTAATGTACACACTCTTAAATTCATAAAACCATGGAATGTTGATAACCGCCGGGGGCGATATAACAGTATGCCCCCCGGCGGTTATTTACATTCCATGATTTTACCGGAAAAAACCGGTTGCATGGCATTCAGGCAGGTGCTATAATCGGGGATAGCAAATTTGTAAGGAGGCCGCCATGAAACATCTGATAGACCCAATGGATTTAAGTTTGGAAGAGCTCGATCACATTTTAAATCTTGCTCAGGATATTATTGATCATAAAGAAAAATACAGTGAGTTATGCAAAGGCAAAAAACTCGCTACTTTATTTTTTGAACCAAGTACAAGAACTCGTTTAAGTTTTGAAGCCGCCATGATGGAATTAGGTGGTAATGTACTTGGTTTTTCTTCTGCCAGTTCATCATCCTCATCTAAGGGTGAAAGCGTTGGTGACACAGTAAAGGTTGTAAGCTGTTATGCAGATATCATAGCTATGCGCCATTTCAAGGAAGGCGCTCCGATGCTTGCATCCATGAAATCCGATGTACCGATCATTAATGCAGGTGACGGTGGACATAACCACCCAACACAGACACTGGCGGATCTTTTAACGATCAAACGTGAAAAAGGAAGGCTGGACAACCTTGTGATCGGCTTCTGCGGAGATCTGATGTTTGGACGTACCGTTCATTCTCTGATCAAAGCAATGTCCCGTTATGAAAATATCAGTTTTGTGCTTATTTCACCGGATGAATTAAAAATTCCTGATTATATCCGCACAGAAGTGATCGAGAAGAATAATATACCTTATAAGGAAGTTTCATCTATGGAGGATGTGATCGGAGAACTGGATATCCTCTATATGACAAGAGTACAGAAAGAACGTTTCTTCAACGAAGCAGACTACATACGATTAAAGGATACTTACATACTGGATAACAGTAAGATGGCACTTGCCCGTCCGGACATGTGTGTCCTGCATCCGCTGCCACGAGTAAATGAGATTGCTGTTGAAGTGGATGACGATCCAAGAGCATGTTATTTCCGTCAGGTATTAAATGGTAAATATGTCCGTATGGCATTAATTGCCACACTGCTTGGTTTAGCATAGGAGGTACAAACAGATGAACATAGACAGTATTCAAAATGGTATCGTACTTGATCACATTGCTGCAGGCAAGGCACTCCAGATCTATAATGACCTGCATCTCGACAAGCTGGACTGCTCCGTAGCAATTATCAAAAATGTCAAAAGCCAGAAAATGGGTAAAAAGGATATCTTAAAGATAGATCAGGATATCGACATCAACCTTGATGTCCTTGGATATATCGATCCGGATATCTCCGTTAATATTATCCGTGACGGAAAACTGGTGGAAAAGAAAAATATTGAGCTTCCAGAACGTCTGGTAGGCATCAAGAAATGTACCAATCCGCGCTGTATAACCTCAACCGAACAGGGAATCCAGCACATCTTTAAGCTTACAGACAGAGCACACCGGATTTATCGTTGTATTTACTGCGAAGCAGATAAATAATTTTACTTGCTATTTACTTTTCGCAAAAATATGCTATAATCTAGAAGTTATCTGTGCGGTAAAGTATCGAAAAACGACAGAAATTTTAACCGGACTTTTTAAATATGTTTATAAATATTTAGAGGTGCAATATGGAACAATATGTGATCAAAGGCGGTCAGCCTCTTGAAGGAGAGGTAACTATTGCAGGTGCAAAGAACGCAGCTCTCGGAATCCTTGCTGCTGCCGTAATGACCGATCAGGAAGTTATAATAGAAAATGTACCAAATGTAAGAGATACCCGTGTCCTTCTTCAGGCAATTCAGGGTATTGGTGCGACAGTACGCTACATAGACGAACATACCGTATCCATCTGTGGCGCCGCTATCAATCCAAACAGTGATCTGTGCGTAGATGATGAATTCATCCGTAAGATTCGTGCATCTTACTATCTGTTAGGTGCATTACTTGGAAAATACAAGCACTCTCAGGTTGCATTACCTGGTGGCTGTGATATTGGTGCAAGACCGATCAATCTTCATATAAAAGGATTTGAAGCACTTGGTGCACAGGTTGATATTACAAATGGAACTATCTCCACTTATGCCGAAGAACTGATTGGAAGCCATATTTATATGGATGTTGCATCCGTTGGTGCAACGATCAATATTATGATGGCTGCAGTTCTCGCTGAAGGTAAAACCACCATTGAAAACGCAGCAAAAGAACCACATATTGTCGATGTTGCCAACTTCTTAAACAGTATGGGCGCAAATATCAAAGGTGCAGGAACTGATGTCATCCGTATCCGTGGTGTTAAAGAACTTCATGGTACTACTTATTCCATCATTCCGGATCAGATCGAAGCCGGTACATTTATGGTAGCCGCTGCTGCAACAAAAGGTGATATACTGATCAAGAATGTAATTCCAAAACATCTGGAAGCTATCACTTCCAAGTTAAATGAGATCGGTGCTCATGTAATTGAATATGATGACTCTGTAAGAGTTATGTCTGATAAACGTTTGAAACCAACCAATATCAAAACACTTCCTTATCCGGGTTTTCCAACGGATATGCAGCCGCAGATGGCTGTCACACTGGCACTTTCAAACGGAACCAGCATTGTAACAGAAAGCATATTTGAGAATCGGTTCAAATATGTTGCCGAGCTTGCCAGAATGGGCGCTCACATCCGGGTAGAAGGCAATACCGCTATCATTGATGGTGTAGAATCCTTCTCTGGTGCAAATGTAGCTGCTCCGGATCTTCGTGCCGGTGCTGCTCTTGTGATTGCTGCATTAGTTGCAGATGATTTTTCCGTTATATCAGATATTAAGTATATCCAGCGTGGATATGAGAAATTTGATGAAAAGATCCGTGGTCTGGGCGGAAAGATCGAAAAAGTTGATACTGACAAAGATATTCAGAAATTTAAATTAAAAATCGGATAAATATACACATGAAAAAAGAGATGCCTGCTCCACTATATCGGTCAGCATCTCTTTTTATTTTCAAATCAACAATCACATTTTCACAACCAAATATTTTTGACCTGTCCCGCTGTCCTATTTTCTATTCCAACCTATATGTTCTATATTGTACGCACATCCAATTTTTTCTGTGAAATCACTAATTTTTTGACGAAAAAGGGGTTTGTTTTTTCTGAGATTATGGTAAACTAAAATCAGTATTGTATTTTTTAGGCTTATATATTTTTATCACAAAAATTGAATCGTGCATTTATATACAAAGGAGAGCATCATATGAATAACAAACGGCTAAGTAACAGACCATACCGATCCGCCATACTGGCGATCGCAGCACTTATCTGCTGTCTTGTGGTCTGTCTTTTCATGAACAGCGGACTTTCTGATGCCGCAGGAAAATCCGGTCATATCAAAGATGGAGTAACGAATGTTTATTTCCGTGATGCCCCCGGCGGCAATCCTGTAACGGATCACGGCAGTAACATTATGTTAAATGGAGGTCACAAGCTTACAATCCTGAACACCTCAAACAGCTCCTGGTATAAAGTATCCCTTGTTTATAACAAGACAACCTATACCGGCTACGTATCCGCTTCATATGTCACTATCGACAAAACAGACTCTTCTGATAAAAACAATACAACAGCAACGACAGAATCCTCAGGGAAAAAATCCGACAAAGATTTTGAATCCTATATGAATGATCAGGGATTTCCGGAAAGCTATAAGGCACAGCTCCGGGAACTGCATGAGGCTCATCCATCCTGGACTTTTAAAGCTGTCCAGACAGGAATCGACTGGGATGATCTTGTAGATAATGAACGAAACAAATCCGGTCAGATCAAAAATCTGGTTCAGGGAACCAGCAGTTATCCACGCTACAACTGGCGTTCCACGACGATCGGTTACAACATCAAAACCGATACATGGGCATCCTTTGATGGTAACTGCTGGTATGCCGCATCGGATAAACTGGTCTCCTATTATCTGGATCCCCGTGTTTATCTGTATGAACGGTTCGTATTTGCATTTGAGAATCTCTCTTATGAAGATTCTCAGTCCAAATCCGGCGTGGAATCCATTTTGAACGGAACCTTTATGTACAAATCCAAGCCATCCGGTTCCAACAGTACATATTCCGAACTGATCATCAAAGCCGGAAAGGCAGTCGGTGTCAGCCCATACCACATTGCCTCCCGAATCAAACAGGAGGTTGGCTCATCACTCAGTTCTGCCACAAATGGAAAGCATTCCGTATATCCGGGAATCTATAATTTCTATAACATCGGCGGTTTCGACAGCGTAACCGGAAACGCCGTTACAAATGCACTTAAATGGGCATCCTCCGGTTCTACCTACGGAAGACCGTGGAACACCGTATACAAATCCATCTATGGCGGCGCTCAATACATTGGAAATAATTACATTCTGCAGAAGCAGAATACTTTGTATACACAGAAATTCAATGTCACAAATACCTCTGCCCTATACTCCCATCAGTATATGACCAATGTTCAGGCGGCTTCCTCTGAAGCCTCTAAGGTATACGATGCCTACAGTGGCGCAGGCACACTGAACAATTCAATCACATTCTGTATCCCGGTATACAAAAATATGCCGGATACCATGGTCAGCAAACCGGCAGACAGTGGCAATCCAAACAACTATCTCAAATCACTGAGTATTGATAACTATTCCCTGACACCAACATTTGCAGTCAATACAACAACCAAGTATTCCCTGATCGTATCAGAGAAAACAAGTTCTGTTACGATTTCTGCAAGTCCGGTCAACAAAAACGCTTCCGTATCCGGAACAGGAAAAGTCAGTCTGTCAAAGGGTACGAATACAGTAAAAATTACGGTAAAAGCCCAAAGCGGCGCAAAACGTACTTATACATTAACGATCGTCCGTGGTAAATCTTCCGGTAATTCCAGCTCAGATCCTGAATTTGACGGTAACTATACTGTATCCGACGGAACCATAACCGGCGTAGCAGTATCAACCACCGTATCTGCATTTGTCTCCAATCTTGGATGTACAAACGGAACTGTCAGTGTAAGGACTTCATCCGGTGAAGAAAAGACATCTGACCGTATCGGTACCGGTGACATTGTAAAAATAACTGTTTCGGGCAATACCAGCACCTATACCGTTATTATTTTCGGTGATGTAAATGGTGACGGAATTATCAATGCACTGGATCTGTTAAAGATACAGAAGCATATTATCGGTGCTTCTACCTTAAAGGATCCATACCTGAAAGCCGCAAATATCAAACGAAGTGGTATGTTATCTGCTCTCGATCTGTTAAAAGTCCAGAAATATCTGATGGGCGCAGCACAGATCATGCAGCAGTAAATGAATAGATGATAAAATACAGGAGATATATAAAATGAAAACAAGAAAAAAATTAGCAGCATTATGTATGATCTTGGTTCTGGGATTAAGCTGTCTGGTATATGGAAACAGCATACACTCCTATGCAGCATCTACCCAGTTCTCGATCTCGCTTTCATCCTCATCCATTCAAAAGGGTGGTTCGGTTACAGTAACCGTATCGATCAGTTGTTCTGAAGCACTGGGTGCTTACAGCTATTGTCTGTCCTATGATTCCTCCTTACTGGAATATCAGTCCGGCGATGGCTATGGCGGAGGTGGAACCGTATCCTGTGCCGGATATGGCGATGGAAATATTACTTCTGCTTCCAACAGCTTTACATTTTCTGCTATAAATACAGGATCTGCCTATGTCAGTACGGGAAGCTCCGATGTCTATACATGGGGCGAAGAACATGCCGGAGCATCAGATGCAGGTGCTACGATCACAATAACAGCCGCCGGCGGCAACAGTACAACAGAAGCAACGACCAGCGAACCAAATACAACAGACACCCCGGCTACAACAGAAACAAATTCTTCCGAATCTACAACAGAAGATACGACAGACACTTCTTCCGAGGACACAACGGAAGATACCACAGAGGAAATGTCTGATAACTGTTATCTGTCTTCGATCCAGATCACACCAGGTGAATTAAAGCCTGAATTTGCAAAAGATACATATACTTATGAGACAACCGTTCCCGGAGATACCACAAGCCTTGCGATCAATGCGATCCCAGAAGACAGCAAATCATCCGTTTCCATTACCGGAAATGAAGATTTTGAACCGGGAAAGACCTCTCATATCTCTATCAAGGTTACTGCTGAAACCGGCGATAATCATATCTACGACATTGCGGTTAATGTGGAAGAACTGGTAGATACAAGAGCGATCATCCAGATTGATGGAAAAGATTATTATTTTACAGAAGATTACAGCAAGCTTACTATTCCTGAAGGATTTGCCGAAATAAAAGAGAAATATAATGATACCGAAATCATTCTCTATCAGTCTCCAAACGGACTGGTTAAATGTGCTTATCTGACAGATAAGGACAGCAAAAACGGAGCATGGTATATCATTGATACTACTGCAAAATCTGCGGTTCCATTTATCAATGTTGCATCTGCTTACAAAAGCTTTATCATTCTGACAGCCGGCGAAGACGTTACAGTGCCGTCGGGTTACACAGCTTTCACCTATAAGTTTAACAAAAATTCCGTAACCGCCTATCACAAATATGAAGATGATACGATCCTCGTAGTATATGCCATGAGTCCGGACGGTGAACCTGGATGGTTCTACTATGATACCGTTGAGAAAACATTTACCCGATTTGTCGCTTCAGCAGTTCCAACAGAAGCAGTCACGACTGCTTCTGCGACAGATGCCAACAATGGTTCTTTCTTTGATCAGCACAAGGACAAGGTTATCACTATATGTATCATCGTGATCGTAGTTATGTTCTTCCTGATCATTATCCTCGGAATTATGCTGATCCGGGTGATCAAGCAGGGACTTCCTGACGATGACCCTGACGATGATCCTGATGGTGATGCAAGCAACAATCTTGATAACAATATTAACGACAATACAAGTGGCGATGCCGAAAACGATACCGATGACAATGCAGGCAATGGTCCTGATAACAATACAAGCGGCGATGCCGAAAACGGTACCGACAATACCAGCAATAATGCTGCCGATGATACACCAGACAACACAGATCACAACACAGGCAATGATACAGGTATCGATACTGATAATACTTCGGATAATACTGTTTCTGCAAATGATACAAAGTCAGAGGATACGATAGCCGCTGCTGTTGTTCTGGACGAAACACCAGCAGAAAATGCCGATGATACAAACAACCAAAAGCCTGCGGACATTCCGGTAACAGATGGCATGACAGAGCTTACTGCTAAGCCATCCGTAAAAGCTGAAGATGTCACTTCCACCAGATTAAGCAGCGAAACTAAAAAAGCAAAGGAAGAAAAAGAAGCAACTCCGGCAGATAAAATCATCAAAAAGGCGGCTCAGTACTCTTCCATGAATACGGCTGATCTGTCAGAGGTATTCAATATGGCAGAAGCGATCGTGAATCACGAAGAGCCAAAGAAAAACACCGGCTCCTTGCAGTTTAAGCCGATCAAGCAGAATGTACCGGATAGTAAAGAAGAAAAATAAGACCTACCAAAAGTTGTTATTTCCTGATTAAGGTTTCTAATCACGTTTGCCTACCTTTGTTTCACTCAATTTTATATGCACATGTCTCTGCCGCGATAAAAACCTTTGCGGCGACGACATGGCACAAAATTGAATGAAACTCAGTCGGCTACACTATGGATTATGAAACCTTATTCAGAAATAACAAACTCTGGTAGGTCTTATTTTTATACCACCGCTTTGTCATAATATTAAATCAATCTCATGCGGCAAAAACGTGATTATAAACCTTATTCAAGAGCTAAAAACTCCGACAGGCTTTTTATAATACCACTCTTATAAATATGCCTTCAACATATCAACTTTGTCGAGTCTCTCCCATGGAAGGTCGAGGTCAGTTCTTCCGAAGTGTCCATATGCTGCTGTCTGCTTGTAGATTGGTCTTCTGAGGTCAAGCATCTTGATGATTCCGGCTGGGCGAAGATCAAAATGCTCACGGATGATCTCAACCAGCTTCTCATCGGATACCTTTCCTGTTCCGAATGTGTCTACCATGATAGATGTAGGTCTGGCAACACCGATCGCATAAGACAACTGGATCTCACATTTATCTGCAAGTCCTGCTGCTACAATGTTCTTTGCTACATATCTTGCTGCATACGCTGCGGAACGGTCAACCTTTGTACAATCCTTTCCTGAGAAAGCACCGCCGCCGTGACGGGCATATCCACCATAAGTGTCTACGATGATCTTACGTCCTGTAAGTCCACTGTCACCATTTGGTCCGCCGATAACGAATCTTCCGGTTGGATTGATAAAGAACTTGGTATCTTCATCTACCATATCAGCAGGAAGAACTGTATCAAATACATACTTCTTGATATCTTCATGGATCTGTTCCTGTGATACTTCCTCGCCATGCTGAGTTGAGAGAACTACCGCATCGAGTCTCTTTGCTTTTCCATTCTCATCATACTCTACTGTTACCTGAGTCTTACCGTCTGGTCTGAGATATGGAAGTGTTCCATTCTTTCTTACTTCTGTCAGTTTTCTTGCAAGCTTATGTGCAAGTGCGATCGGATATGGCATATATTCCGGTGTTTCATTTGTTGCAAATCCAAACATCATACCCTGATCTCCGGCACCAATCGCTTCGATATCATCATCGCTCATCAGATGCTCTTTTGCTTCTAATGCCTTATCAACACCCATTGCAATATCTGCTGACTGCTCATCAATTGCTGTGATAACACCACAGGTATCACAGTCAAATCCGTATTTTGCTCTGTCGTATCCAATCTCACGGATCGTCTCACGAACGATCTTCTGAATGTCTACATATGCTTTTGTTGTAATCTCACCCATTACAAGTACAAGACCTGTTGTGATCGATGTCTCGCAGGCAACACGGCTCATTGGATCCTGCTCCATCAATGCATCCAATACTGCATCGGAAATCTGGTCACAGATTTTATCCGGATGACCTTCTGTTACTGATTCTGATGTGAATAATAATTTTTCCATCATTTCCTCCTTGTATAAATACTATCTATAGTTACTGCCATGCGTATTCGTTCACATAGCTTTTGATTTTTCTTTTTTCAGACAAGTTATCCCCACCTGGTTTTATGCAAAAGAAAAATCCGCTCTGAGCGGATTGATAAAATCAAACCTCTCATTGTTCGACGTCTGCATATCACAGACTCGCTCAGGAAGGCACCTTCCATACAGGTCTTTCTTTCACCTGTTCCGGGGTTGCCATGGCTTCATAGTCCCTTATGACTCCACCATTCTGAATAAGAGCATTTATAAATATTTATTTGTATTCAAACTGCAATGCAGTTCTGAAACAGCTATACTCTAACTGATATATTTCCATAAGTCAATAGGTAATTTCTGTTTTGCGACAAAAATTCATTAAAGCTATCCTATAAAACCGCCTTGCTGAGCAGGTATAAGATGAGCAAATGTGCCGGATAGAACACATAAAATGTATATTTAAGAACTTTATTCTTCCGACCATACTCTCCGTTGTACAGACTGATCGGCAGGATTGCCAAAACTGCATAGAGCTGTCTTATTCCGTAAAACAGGAAATACAGTACTGCCGATGCGATTGCAAAACCCAGATTCTGACGCAGCTTCCAGCCAAACGGATAATGTCCGGTCACAAGACCGGCATTTCTGAATGCATGCTCCACCGTCCCATCCTTGGTCGAATAATAAATTAATACGATCAGAAGAATGCCCGCCATTCCATAATCAAAATGCAGAGCCTCTGAAACTACCATAATGACAACAATTCCGATGACTGCACCCATCTGATTCCATTTTGCTACTTTTCCAAGATAAAGCACAACCAGCCCCGCCGCAAGTGTAAAGAAAATATTCTGCTTCTGCAGATCAAATACCTGTCCGGTCGATGCCAGATCAAATGGAACTTCCGAAATCAGCGTAAACAAAAAGAGCCGGATAAAATATTTTCTGATATCCGACGTATGCCTGTACCCTTCTACCAACAGGAATGCGAATATAGGAAATGCGAGCCGTCCTACAGCCCGCATTATCCAGTTATTATTCATTAGAACAAGTCCTACATGGTCACATAACATAAATATGCATGCCAGAAGCTTTAACTGATTTGAAGTTATCCCTGTCTCTGTCCTTTTATCCATGTTTTCCTTAAATTCTCTTACGAAGTGCCTTTGACAACCGATCCAGTTCCTCATTGTCTGACTGTCCCGGAACCCATGTAACTGTAACCGTATCCTTAATGAATCTTGGCACAAGATGCATGTGAAAATGGAATACTGTCTGTCCTGCAGCAGCGCCATTGTTCTGAATAATGTTCAGTCCGTCAGGATTTAATTCCGCTTTCTGAGCCTTGGCAACCTCTGTCGCAATCGTAAAGATCTTTGAAGCAGTATCCGCGTCCATGCTATATATATCATCATAATGTTCTTTTGGTATAATTAAAGCATGACCTTTATTTGCAGGATTTACATCAAGTATTACTCTACATATGCTGTCTTCATAAACTGTTGCTGATGGTATCTCACCATTTGCAATCTTGCAAAAAATGCAATCGTCCTTACCCATAAAAGTTTCCTCCTTAATTGCTTTTTCCATTTTACTCCATTATGTGATATTTTACAAGCTTTATGTGGTTTGGAAGGTTGCATAAGCCTTCAGATCTTCCTCAACCCGTTGTTTGATTTCGTTTATAATCTCCTGACATTGTTTTTTCTTCATTCCTGCCTGCACTCCTACTGTCAAAAGCTCCGTTTCTCCCGGATCTTGTCCATTTCCATCAACAGATGTTGTATGCTCACCATAATGGGTTGTGCTATACGTCAGATCATATGCCGGACTCAATCTCCATGTTTCTGATTCAGTATCATATACAAACGAAAAATTCTTTGAATGATCATCCCTGTTATGTGCAAATACATTAAAACACATTCTGCGGAACATATTTTCAACATCCATTTTATTATCTCGCGTCATTATTCTTGTTAATTTCATCAGGTCATGGTAGTCCAGACTTGGCTGGTTAAAATCAAGTTCTAACAACGCTGCCGCCGTTGCCATATGAACCTTGCTCCCATCCGTTTTTCTATCAAATCTCCGGGTTCCAAAGTATCCTGCATGTCGCTGCGATGGAAACAACCTTGTCTCACTCATAACGATTCCACATTTTTTTGCACAGACCGAATAATCATATTCCATTTGTCCAATATCTGCCCTGTCAACATGTGCTGGAAATTTTATAATCCAATCTTCCCCATCTATCCTCGTCATGATCTTTGGCCTTGCTCCGCCGCTGGTTCCACCAAGCCCATATAATTCATCTAATTTATCCGAATATTCTGTATTCATGATTCTATGGCACGCTTCTGCTAATTCATCCAGATCATCCGTTTCCTGCTCCGCCACCAGAACGCTCTGTGGATGATAGCACAAAGCCCCCATCCCGGAATCTCCCACAATAGCAAGACGTTCTAAAACACCTTGTTCATCCGGATTGATATGATTTGCCCTAAGCAGCCGATCTAATAATAATCTTCCCCACGCATCTGGAAGACTATCTGCAAATATTCCAAACAGCCCGCCGAAATAATCTTTTTTCGGCACAAATACCTGCTTTTTCAGCGGCAGCGAAAAAGGGCTGATTGAAAATCCATCTTCCAGCCATTCATCACTATATTCAAAAGCAGCTTTTCGGTCTGCTGTTAACACCATCGTTCCCACCAAACGATCCTCATAGCAAACCTGAAGCATCCTATCTTCTATTTGTCTCATTCATAACCTCCTGAATATCCTTGTACGGAACCCGTGTAAACAATTCCCGAAGCTCATCTGCTATATCCAGTGCAACCGCAATCCGCGTCAATCCCAACAGAGAGATCTGTCCGGTTTGCTCAAATCGTTTGATTGATCCATAGCTTACGCCACTTTGTTCCGCTAACTGCTGCTGTGACAACGATCTACGCTTTCGTATATTGCGAACTCTTTCTGCCAATTTCTTATCTAATTCATCCGGTGTCTCCCATACAAAAGGTTCCATGTATCTTTACCCCGCAAATTATTTATATAGATAATATTTTATCTATATATCCGTCATTTTTATTATAATTGATAATATATTATCCATATTTATTATATACTATTATCTTATCACTTTCAATTTATCTTTATTCAAAAAATGAAATGTACTTACAACCAGTCGAATAAAAATGAAACATATCATGTATTTTTCATGCCGATCCAACTGTCTATAAGCACATTTCATTAATAAAGCATCTTATAAAATGTATTCTTTCTGTCATTTGTCTGTGGAAATTCTGTTCTTGCATGTCTGACTGCCCCGGGATCAATATCTGCAACACGCAGCTTCTCACTAACCCGGATCGATACATCCCGCCCAAGCCAGTCATATACATGAGAGCCCGGAATATAGTGAAGCCCATCTCCATCTCCAACCCGGTTGACTGCGATCACATATGCCTGATTCTCGATCGCCCTTGCCTTCAAGAGTGTTTTCCATTGTTCCGCCCTCGTTTCCGGCCAGTTTGCGATCACCATGATAGCTTCATACTGATCTCTCATTGCAGAGAAAATCTCCGGGAAACGAAGGTCATAGCAGATATATCCGCCTATCCGGATATCCTTTACCTGTGCCTGTACAAGTTTTTCTCCTGCCCGATATACCTTATCCTCACCGCTATATGAAAATGGATGGATCTTCGCATAATCAAGCAACACATTTTCTCCATCCACAAGCACCAGCCGGTTCTCATAAACCGGTTCTTTCGTTTCATCATCCATCTTGTCGCTATCTGCCATAACCGCACGAATATACCCAAATGCCATCTGCATCTTATATTTTCTGCTGTTCTCCATAAAAAATGAAACACTGTCCGGGATGTTATCCGCATCCCAGCTTTCCGCATACAACCATGGCCGCATCGTGAATCCTGTCAGTGTCATCTCCGGAAATACCAGAAGCTCTACTCCATTTGCACTTGCTTCTTCCATAACTTCAAGGCAGCATTTCTTTGCTTCTTCCCTATTCTCAAATCCAATATTCAGTTCTGTAACGCCAACTCTAAGCATAGCCGCTGCCTCCTACCTGTTTTTCTTTATTATATTCTTATATAGTATATTTATATCTGCTTTTTTTCAACCCTTAAGCCTCCCATTCCAATTGTCAACCTTAATATTTATTCTGTGGTTGACATTTGAGAATATACCATCTATAATGTTATCCAGTGGGTGCCATTTAATAGTTGACATTTAATTTGTTATCGGGAAGCGGATAGCTTAGCCCTGCTATCCGCTTCATATTTTTGTCAATCCCCCTTAACCTCATCCAATCAAGGGATGGCATCCATTGTACTTATATTATTTATTCAACAAGGAGAACACACATGAAAAACAAATTCACAACCGTGGAGATTACAATGATGGCTGTATTTGCAGCAATCTTATGCGTATCCGCATATTTAAGTATCCCAACTCCACTTCCAAATGCAGCACACATTACATTACTGAACTTTATGATCATGCTCATTGCACTGGTATTTGAAGTCCGCGATTCAACGATCATCGTTGCTTTATGGATGATCCTCGGTGCAGTCGGTGTTCCAATATTTATCGGCGGCGGCTCCGGTATCGGTTATCTGACAGGAGTATTCGGTGGATATACATTCTCATTTATTATCGTTACTATCTTTGCAGGTCTGACAAAGGGTAAGAAATACAATCGTATCCGTTATACGATCGTTGCTATTTTAACAGCAGCCCTCATTGATATCATCGGAATGTTATGGTGGAAATTCAACGGAAACTTAACCTGGAAAGTTGCTTTCCTTTCAGGCTTTGTTGCATTTATTCCATTAGATCTTGTAAAAGCTATCATTGCTGCACAGATCGTTCCATTATTCAAGAAGCTGATGCCGGAAGCAAATGCAAATACAGGCGCAAAGAAAGAAGCAGCATAAAAAATATTATATAGTTATAAAACAAGCAGGAATCTTTAAAAGATTTCCTGCTTGTTTTTATTTTATAATAACTTAACCGCTGCCTCTGCAACAAATATATTATATTGCTCTTTCCGGTTTTTTTAGATTGCCTTAACCTTTACATTCTTGCTCAGTCCGCACTTACGGAAAAGCTTCTTATATGCGCTAAGCTTGCTCTTTGGTACTTTGACTGTTGTCTTTGAGGTGATACCGGCAAAGGTTTTCTTGCTCAGCGTTTTGGATGTCAGCTTGGTTGTTTTGATCTTTAAAACCTTTAAATCCCTGCTGTTAGCAAAAGCATATGATCCAATTTTCTCAACTGATGTTCCAAGGGTGATCGTCTTTAAAACTTTTGTTCCGGCAAATGCCTTGGATCCAATTGTTTTAATACTTCCTCCGATCACAATATTATTATTTCCATCATATTCAGTGAATGTTGCACCTGCAAATGCTCCAGAATCAATGGAAGTCAGCTTATAAGTCTGATTTCCATATTTTATTCCTTTCATATTTCTTTTCCAGCCTTTTGTGCCGAAAGCACCTGCATTACTCCATACTCCAAGGGCTGCTGTCCGATTTCCGGCCTTTGTACTTGTAACACGGAAGATACAATATGGATGATTATATGTATCCTCAACAAAATAGGTTCCATTTTTGACTGGCTTTGTCTTTTTCTTTATGGACACCTTAAGATTTTTATCATACATAATTCCATCCGTTTCCATATTCTTTGGTACAATGATCTCTGTCAGTTTATTCTCCTCACAGACAATTCTCTGACATAATGGACTCGCACTTAAATCCAGTTTCGTTAACTTATTATCCGCGCAATCTACCCATACCAATGCATTATTATGACTGGTATCCAACTGGGTCAACTGATTCCTTGTACACTCCAGACTAACAAGCTGTTTATTATTTGTTAGACGCAGCTTGGTCAGTTTGTTATCGTTACACCACAGGCATTCAAGCTTTTCATTCTTATCAACATTTAATCCTGTAAACTTATTACCTGAACAATACAGATATATAAGGTTAAGATTCTTGGTTAGATCAAGTTTCGTAAGTTTATTATTATCACAATTAATTTTAAATAATTTCGTATTTTTGCTAACGTCTAATTTGGTCAGTTTATTATCATAACACCACAGATTATTAAGTTTTGTATTTTTTGTAAGATCGAGCTTTGTCAATTTATTACCGCCACAATACAATTCCACCAATTTTGTATTCTTACGGAGATCCAGACCAGTTAAGTTATTGCTCTCACAATCTAATATCTCCAGATTTACATTTTTGCTGACATCTAATTTTGTCAGTTTATTGACATAACAGCGCAGCTCTTTTAATTTCGTTAATTTGGATACATTCAATTCTTTTATGCCGTTACGACCACATTTTACGAATTCCAGTTTTGTATTTTTGTGCAGATCCAGTTTGGAAAGATCTTTCTGGCTTTCACATTCCAGACTTTTCAATTCTGTAAATACACCAATACCGGTCAGATCATTATAAACATATTCATTTCCAGCTTCATCATAAGGCTCCAGTTTTATTTCAGTAACTTTCTTAATCTCCGCTTTTGATAATACACCATCTTTGTTTCGGTCAATGTTCTTAGAAATATATTTCCGAAATTCTGCATCCGGAAAATTCGTTGAATTGATCTTCACATCCCCCTGCGCTGCATCAACTTTCCGCATACCTGCATTTCCCGATAACAGTGGTACTGCTACTAATGCTGCCAGTCCTCCGGCGATCAGCAGACGTTTTAATTTTGTCTGCAAAGCCAATTTGTTCATTTGTTTTTTGTTTCTCATATTGTCTCTCCTTCCAATTTCTTCTTTTTACTCCAGGTTGACACAAGCGCAAAAAAGACCCGAAACAGGATAATCTTCCATTATCCTGTTCCAGGTCTTCTCAACTGCAGTTCTATAATTTACGGTATGCAAAAAAGCGCTATTTAAGCGTGCTGTGCTGTGCTGTGCTGTGCTGTGCTGTGCTGTGCTGTGCTGTGCTGTGCTTAAGCTTTTTCCTTTCTGCATCCTTTGTCAATCCCTTTCGCAAAAAATTTACGAATTAAGTGTAGCACACCAAATGGTGAATGACAATTGTTAAAAATCACAGATTCTATGTGTTGCAACAAATTCGTGCATATCTACAGATTCCGGTGCAGCAGCCGATGTTCTTTTCCGGCAAGGAAATGATCGTACAACTGACGGACTGCCGGGTTTTCCTCGGAGAAACGGACATTGGAGCTTGCGTCTGCATTGTACATACCTTCCATACGGCTCCGTCTGGTTCTTGGACCTGCGCCGGATGGCTGACCACCACCCATGATACATCCTCGTCTGCACGCCATAACCTCAACGAAATCATAGCTTGCTTCGCCGGATCGGATACGGTCAAGCAGCCGTCCTGCATTTGCAAGACCATGTACAACTGCGATCTTCACTTCTCTGCCATCTAACTCGATCGTTGCTTCCTTCGTTCCTTCAAATCCCCGGACACCTGTATAACTGATCTCACGGATCGTGTTATAGGATTTGTCCTCCGCAAGGCGACGGAGCACCGCTTCCGTTACACCACCTGTCGTTCCGAAGATCTTGCCTGCACCGGAAGCCACGGAAAATGGTGCATCTGCGGATTCATTTTCCAGTTCGGTAAACTGCAGTCCCATCTGCTTGATCATCCGCACAACCTCTGTCGTTGTGATGACATAATCGGTATCCTGTCTGCCATCCGTGAAATTATCCGGTCGGAGGATCTCTCCCTTCTTTGCTGTACAAGGCATGATCGATACAACCATCGTTCTCTTACCATCTTCTTTATCTTTCTCCGCAAAATAATCCTTGATCACTGCTGAGAACATTCCTTGTGGAGAACGGCAGGTTGACAGATTATCTGCAAATTCCGGATATTTTTCTTCACAATATTTGACCCAGCCTGGACAACAGGATGTAAATAATGGCAGCTTCTCATCCGACGCAAGACGCGCCGCAAATTCTTTGGATTCCTCCATAACCGTAAGATCGGCGCCAAAGCTTGTGTCAAATACCATGTCAAAGCCCATGATACGAAGTGCTGATACCAGCTTGCCAAAACAGTTCTCGCCCTTTGGTATACCGAAGTTATCTCCAACTGCCACGCGGACTGCCGGTGCGATCTGTGCGACCACCCGGATGGCCGGATCTTCGATCGCATCCCAGATATCGGTTACATTGGTACGGATCGAGATTGCTGCGGTCGGACAGACAACTGCACATTGTCCGCATCCTACACAGTCTGTCTCTGCAAGCGGCTTGTCAAATGCCGGCTGTACCTTCATTTTCGAACCACGGAATGCAAAATCGATAACACCAAGTCCCTGAATCTCATCGCAGGTACGCACACAATCACCGCACAGGATACATTTATTTGGATCCCGGACGATAGATGGTGAACTCATATCGATCTTTTCTTCTTTTTTATTATTCAGGAAACGAACCGCATGCACACCAACCTTATAGGCAAGTGACTGGAGCGCACACATGCCATTCTTCTGGCAGGTCGTACAGTCTCTGCAATGAGAGGATAACAACAGCTCGATAATAAGCTTTCTGTACTGCTGCACTTTCTTTGTATTCGTATAGATCACCATGCCCGCTCTCGGTGTCTCGGAGCATGCCGCAAATATTTTTCCTCTGTCATCTTCTACCACGCACATACGACATGCGCCATAGATGGATAATTCTGAATGATAACAGAATGTCGGGATATCGATCCCCGCCTTTCGGATCAGAGACAGAACATTCTTCTCGCCCTCGATCGGCACTTTGATTGAATTGATCGTAATATAATCCATGTTCGTCTCCCTCCTTAATTCTCTGTATATACTGCATGGAACGCACAATTATCGATACATGCACCACACTTGATACATTTGGCTGTATCAATGACAAATGGTTTCCGGATCTCGCCTGTGATCGCACCGACCGGACAGTTTCTCGCGCATTTGGAACAGCCCTTACATGCTTCCGGATCGATCTTATAGCGAACCAGTGCTTTACAGTTTCCGGTTCTGCATCGTTTGTCAACCACATGCTCGATGTACTCCTGACGGAAATTCTTCAACGTACTGAGTACCGGAAGGGCTGCGCTCTTACCAAGTCCACAAAGGGCGGTGTCGGTGATCGCCTGTCCCAGTTCCTCTAACAGATCCAGATCCTCTAACGTACCATTTCCGGCAACGATCCGCTCCAGGATCTCAAGCATCCGCTTGGTTCCCTCACGACATGGAACGCATTTGCCGCAGCTCTCGTTCTGTGTAAAGTTCATAAAGAAACGGGCTACCTCAACCAGACAGGTATTCTCATCCATAACAACCAGTCCGCCTGAACCGATCATCGCTCCTTTACTCTTTAACGAATCAAAATCCAGACTGACCTCCAGATCATCCGTCACCAGACAGCCGCCGGATGGTCCACCGATCTGAACCGCCTTTAATGGGATGTCATCCTTTAAGCCACCACCGATATCATATACGATCTCACGCAGCTTCGTTCCCATCGGTACCTCGATCAGTCCCGTATTCTTTACACTTCCGGTCAATGCAAATGCCTTTGTTCCCGGACTTTTCTCCGGTCCGATCGACTTATACCAGTCCGCACCATTTAAAATGATCATGGATACATTTGCATAGGTTTCTACATTATTCAGAACCGTCGGCTTGGCAAATAAGCCCTGCTCTACGGTTCTTGGCGGCTTGGTTCTCGGCATTCCGCGCTGTCCCTCAATCGATGCCGTGAGCGCACTTCCTTCTCCGCAGACAAATGCTCCCGCGCCACGATTGATATGAATATGGAAAGAGAAACCAGAACCTAAGATATTCTCACCAAGGAAGCCTGCTTCCTCTGCCTGTGCGATCGCAGTCTTTAAACGGCTGACTGCCAGCGGATATTCTGCTCTTACATAGACATATCCCTCCTGCGCACCAACCGCATATGCAGCAATGATCATACCCTCTAACATCTTATGCGGATCGCCTTCCATCACGCTTCGATCCATGAATGCCCCCGGATCTCCCTCATCACCATTGCAGACAACATATCGGATCTTCTCCGCCTGTCTGGCAACCTGCTGCCATTTGTATCCGGTCGGGAAACCACCGCCTCCACGTCCGCGAAGATTGGAATCACTGATGACCTGAATTACCTCCGAAGGCTCCATAGTAAATAACACCTTACGAAGTGCCTGATATCCACCGACCGCAAGATATTCATTGATATTTTCTGCATCGATATGTCCGCAGTTTTTCAGTACCAGTCTGGTCTGTTTCTTATAAAATGGAATTTCTTCCTGCTGTCTGTAGACAATACCATCCTTGTGATACATCAGACGCTCTACCGGTCTTCCGTGCAGGATCGTCTCGTTGAAGATCTCCTCGCAGTCTTCTTCCTTTACTTTTATGTAGATATAATTATATGGCTCGATTCGCACAAGCGGCCCCATCTCGCAAAATCCATGACAGCCGCTTTTCTTCACGCCGACATGACAGGATTCTTTTATAACTGTATCCTCCGCCTCCGGGACAAATTCTACCTTCACGCCCTCCGACTGCTTCGCCATCTCGCAGAACCGGTCGTATATTTTCTGAGAGCCACCCGCCAGACATCCGGTTCCTGCACAGACAAGGATCCTGTGCGAATCTGCATGCAGCATCGTTTCTGCCTGTTTTACTGCTGCGTCAAGCTCCGATACATTTGTTATTTTATTCATCCGCACCCTCCTTCAATTCTGCTATCAATGCAGTTACCTTCTCCGGTGTCATAGCCGGATGAACAACATCGTTTACCGTCACGACCGGTGCGAGTCCGCATGCGCCAAGACATGATACTGTCTCTAATGTGAACATCATATCATCTGTTGTGTGTTTCTCTTTTGACAATCCAAGTTCTTTATACAATTGATTTAAGATATCCATGGATTTTCTGACATGGCATGCGGTTCCATCGCACACCTTAAGAATGAACTTTCCTTTTGCATCAAATGAAAAGTTCTCATAGAATGTTGCTACACTGTAAGCTTTTGCCTCTGCGATATTCAGTTTGTCCGCCACATATCGTAATAATTCCGGCGGAAGATACTTATATTCGCTCTGAATATCCTGAATGATCGGGATCAGAAATCTTGGTTCTGTCCCATATGCAGCAATAATCTTATCAGCTTCATCGTAGTAAGATTGTTCCAGCATGTATTACCCTCCGTGCTTTGCCCCATTGTTGGGAATTTTTATCAATACCTCATATACAGATGATACCATTTTTCAATAGGATTTGCACGAAGATTTTAACATGAAAAAAAGGCAGTCCGCCCCGCCCATGTCTGGTTCTGTCGTGGGTAGGATTTGAAACGCGTTCCACTTTCTATTCGGTTCGCACGCCTGTTTGTCAGCAGTCGCCCAAACTCGCCTCATCAGGCTCAAACATGGGCTTGGTGCTGACAGCTAGTGCAAACCTCATAACGAAAGTTTCACTGATGTTTCAAAATCCTACCCACGACAGAACCAGACATGGGCGGGGCGGATTGCCTTTTTTGTATTATTTCATACAATTATATATTATTTTAAATTATTCTGTATTGCTTCCTGCAAAGATTTGCTGGCATCGGCTACCTGATCGCCGTTCAGATAAATGTCTGTGATGGCTTCGGTGTAGAAAATGCCACCATCCTGCTGTGTTCCTTCTGCATACCCGGAGATGCTGGTGCGGAATTCTTCATCTGTTCCTGTATGATATTGCTAACATTTTACGATCAATAGTTTTTCACCCGGTGTTACCTCGTCGCTTTCCAGATGGTTGATGGTTCGGATGGAATCCAGGCTGGAAAAATATTCTTTGGCAATGGACCAGATACTGTCGCCTTCTTTTACAACATATCCAACCATACCCGGCATGGCTGCCTTCTTATTCCAGTCGATCGGCAGAATATTCATATCGGTAATGACGTCCACAGAACCCGGTGCAAATACCGTAACATTCATATTGATCACCGCCTTGATCTCCACCTCATCGGAATTCAACATCTGGGCTGTAATCTGGTCAACGGATGGATTGATACGGATTGAATCCTGATTGACAAATGGTACGGATTCCACTTGATAATTGAATGGTATCGCCGTTTCAATCTGCTGTAACGGCTTGCTATCCTCTGCTGATACATAGAGTATTTCAGCTTTTACCGCACCTGATATATCAATGCTGTCCTCTCCTGCTTTTACCTCATCGATCTCAACTGTTCCGGTTGCATATACGATCTGCAGGATCTTCGGGAAGCTGCTCTTGATTCGCTCTTTATGTACGACCTTTGTCTTGGCATTATTTTTTATCTGAAGATTCTCAAATGGAAACTGTTCACAGATCGTTTCTACATTTGCCGACGGAGAGAACATATCCCCGATGATAGAAAGCTCCATATCTTCGTAAATCTTCATATCTGTATGGAGATTATATTCAACCTGAAGCACACGGTCTTCTCCGTCATTGTCAGCACGCACACTGACTTCTCCTTTTCCCATCGTGATGCGGTCATCCAGGATCATTCCTTCATTTGCTTCTTCGCAAGGGATCAGGCCTTCAAATTCCCGGCTCTCATTCAGATACTGCATCGGTACGCCGGGCTCCTCCGCCAGATAGATTACAAACAGGTCCATCTGTCCTTTCATATTTATTCCCCCATCTACAACCTTTGTCTCGATGCCATAGAAGGACACCCGGCTCCAAAGCACCCGACCGATGTTTGGTTTATTGGCAGCGATCTCGAAATCTTCTTTTACCTTCAATATATCTTTTACAGATGCCACATTATTTGTAAATGGGATCTGCTCATTCCTGCATTCGATTCCCGATCCGTTTAACAATCCGGTTGCCCCGGACAGCTCTACAGAATCCATAGCCCACAGTTTCATGCCAACCAGCCCACGAACTTCAAATTTTCTTGAATTGATCATGGTTATGTACAGATCTTCCAGCACGCAGCTGACATCGACCTTATCACCGGCAAGTATGCCATCCATATTGATGGATTCCTCAAATGGAACATCACCCTCATAGGTTTCAAACCGAACATCTTCACCAACTGTCTGATACAGGACTTTAAATACAACTGTTCCTGATATCCGCACCTTATTCTCCAATGTCTCTACATCATCTAAAAGGACATTTCCTGTACTTGCAATGATCCGTTCCATATCGTCTTTTGCATCCGGTACATTAAAATCATCATTGATCGTAAACTGCGAATACTTAGAAGTCTTTAAAATCGTTGTACTCAGTTTATTTTTTACAAGTTCCATATGATACCCCCATACTATTTTCTAATTTTTAAATACAACCGGTGTCGTTGTCCGTGCGATCCGAAGAACTATATATGGATACGATACCGTATCCTTACTTACTGCATCTGATGGTGTGGCCGTCTGCCTAAGAACCGATTCGATGTAAATAGCATTTTCATCCATATACATCTTATCTACAACCACGCCAACATCATCCCGATTCTGCCTGCCGCTGCAGATCACAATATATGTGTAAGTGTTGTTTGAATATGTCAGATTAAACGGTTCTTCTTTTTTGCTGTTAATGACGCTCAACAACTCCTCCGGCAGCATGGTGTCGTCACAGATATCGTAAGTCAGCGCTTCACCATCTTCTTTCACCTTATAAAAACTGCATCCGGCAAACAAACTCAGCCCAACTACCACAGTCAACACCCCTGCCAGAATACGCAGCCATCTTTGTCCTCTCATCTCACCGCTCCCTTCACAATGTCATTTTTCGGCTCTATCTTTACCCTTGTCAATCTCTATACCATTATTTATATGTCCTGCTTTGCAAGTCTATGCATGGAAATTTTGCCGGAGCTTTCTTCTTTTTTAAGGACATACAAAAAGCACCTTAACGATCATTAGCTAAGGTACTTATCTCTACATTCCCATTTCTTCTATCTCTTTTAACATAAATTCTTCTAGTTTCTTCTTGTCCGGCAAGTATAACATATAAGTTGAAACAACATATAGGTTTCCGGCGCCAACCCACACTGGACAGTCACAGGCAAACTGTTTATAATGGATTGTGTATGCTTATTTGTGCATTTAAGATGGAGAAAATGATATGAATTTAAGGACTTTAAGACTTTTAGAATATAATAAAATTGTAGAAATGCTGACCTCCTACGCGGCATCCCCGATGGCAAAACGAAAATGTGAACGCCTGAAGCCCCGCAGGGATCTGGCTTTGATTCAGACCTTACAGCAGGAAACAAGAGATGCTCTGATCCGGCTGAATACACAGGGCAACCTGTCATTTGCCGGTCTCCGTGATATCGGTGCTTCGATCAAGCGGCTGGAGGTGCAGGGAGCACTCGGCATCAAGGAACTGTTAGATATCGGAAGTGTCCTTGATATGGCATTATCCGCCAGACAATATGGCAGCGGCGATGATAACGGGGAAAAGGCACATGACAGCCTCTACTCCCGCTTCATGGAACTTGTTCCGCTGGAACATTTAAGTCAGGAGATCCACCGCTGTATCCTGTCAGAATCTGAGATCGCAGACGATGCATCGTCCGGTCTGAAGGCGGTCAGGCGGAATAAAAAACTGACAAATGAAAAACTGCATAACCAGTTGAACAAACTTGTAACCGACCAGAGCAAGCAGACGATGTTTCAGGATAATCTGATCACAATGCGTAATGGAAGATACTGTATCCCGGTCAAGCAGGAATATAAGAACAGTTTTCCGGGTATGATCCATGACCAGTCTTCCAGTGGAAATACTGTATTTATCGAACCTCTGGCGGTAGTTAATCTGAACAACCAGTTAAAAGAGCTGGATAATCAGGAGCTGGCAGAGATTGAAAAAATTCTTGAGAACCTGTCAGCGCAGGCAGCATCTGAATACGAAAATATAAAATTTGACTTTGAGACGTTGACCGATCTGGACTTTATATTTGCAAGAGCGAATTTTGCAAGATCCTATAAGGGAACCGAACCGATCTTTAATACGGACGGCATCGTGGATATCAAGCAGGGACGCCATCCACTTTTAGACAAACATACCGTTATTCCGGTCGACATCAAACTGGGTGAGGACTACAACCTGCTGATCATTACCGGTCCAAATACCGGTGGTAAGACCGTATCCTTAAAAACACTGGGTCTGTTTACTCTGATGGGTCAGTCTGGACTTCATATTCCGGCACTGGATGGTTCCAGACTGAATGTATTTGATGATGTATTTGCCGATATTGGAGATGAACAGAGCATCGAGCAGAGTCTCTCGACCTTCTCCTCCCATATGAGCAATGTCGTATATATCATGAACCATGTGACACCAAACACGCTGTGCCTTTTCGATGAGCTTGGCGGCGGAACCGATCCGGTCGAAGGTGCTGCCCTTGCGATCGCGATCTTAAGCAGCTTAAATGATCAGGGCATCCGCTGCATGGCGACCACGCACTACAGCGAACTGAAATTATTTGCCATGTCGACTCCGGGCGTTCAGAATGCAAGCTGCGAATTCGATGTAGCAACACTGATGCCGACTTACCGACTTATTATCGGTATTCCCGGCAAATCAAATGCATTTGCAATATCTAAGAAATTAGGCTTATCCGACGATATCATCGAACGGGCAAAGACAAATATCGACAGCAACAAGGTTGATTTCGAAACACTGCTGTCCGATCTGGAAAACAGCCGAAAAGAGATTGAACGAGACAGAGCGGAGATCGCACGGTTCAAGGAAGAAGCCAGACAGCTTCAGGAACGGGCAAAGGCAAAGGATGATGAACTCTCTGCCAAGAAGGCTCAGATCCTTGCAGATGCAAGAGAAGAAGCGGCGGATATTCTAGAAGAAGCAAAGGAAATGGCAGATTCAGCCATTAAGAAATATAACAAATGGACAACAAATCCTCATAAAGCAGATGCGAGCACGATGGAGAATGAACGAAAAAAGCTCCGTACCAAGATGGACGATTACCGGAAGATGACGCCGGAAAAACGCAAATCCATGACCTCCCATCATACGGCAAAGGATTTCAAGGCCGGAGACACCGTGCATGTTATCAGCATGGATACAACAGGAACGGTTACTGCTCCTGCTGATTCGAAGGGAAATATCAAGGTTCAGATGGGCATCTTAAGCTCTCTGCTTCCTGCTTCTGATCTTGTGATCATCGAGACACCAAAGCAGAACAACGCTCAGGTATCGATCAATAATAAACGTGGAATGGGCAAGGCTCTAAACATCCAGCCGGAGATCAATGTACTCGGTATGACTGTAGCCGAAGCTACCTCTTTGGTTGACCGTTATCTCGATGATGCCATGATGGCGCACCTGCACAAGGTAAGGATCATCCATGGAAAAGGCACCGGAGCACTCCGGAAAGGCATCCATGACTATCTGCGCAAGCAGTCATACGTCAAATCCTTCCGTCTGGGTGAGTACGGCGAAGGCGAAGCCGGCGTTACGATTGTAGAGTTATAAAATATTCATCAACAAGGAGAACTATATGGACAAAGAAAAAATATTGATCGTTGACGATGACGAAAACATCGCCGAACTGATCTCCCTTTATCTGAATAAAGAATGTTATGAAACACAGATTGCCACAGATGGAGCTTCTGCCCTGGAGGCATTTGTCGAATTTATGCCAAATCTCATCCTCTTAGATGTTATGCTCCCGGGCATGGACGGCTATCAGGTATGTACCGAGATCAGAAAGCAGTCAAATGTACCGATCATCATGTTATCCGCAAAAGGCGAGGTATTTGACAAGGTGCTCGGACTTAAGATCGGCGCCGATGATTACATCGTAAAACCTTTCGATTCCAACGAACTGGTTGCCCGTGTCGGTGCATTGCTTCGTCGCTGCAACTCACGGACGGATAATTCCCAGAACTATAATCCGACAAACGCCGATCATATCGGCACCTATGTTGAGTATGATAATCTGGTCGTTAATATTTCAAATTATACCGTTACATTAGAGGGCAAAAATCTGGAAATGCCGCCAAAAGAACTGGAACTGCTGTATTTCCTTGCAAGCCGTCCAAATCAGGTATTTACCAGAGAACAGCTTCTGGACAAATTATGGGGCTACGAATATGTCGGTGACACCCGTACCGTTGATGTACACATCAAACGTCTGCGTGAAAAACTGACCGATAAATATAACTGGTCCATTTTTACAGTATGGGGAATCGGTTACAAATTTGAGGTTAAATAACCATGAAAAAAACGATTTTTGATAAGATTGTTGTCGGCTTTGTCCTGCTGGTCATTGTAATCTTCAGTGTACTTGCTCTGTATACCGTCAATATGACACAGTCAAAGCTGCTAAGCAACACAGAACAAAATCTGAAAACAGAATCCAAGCTTATCATCAGCACCACCGTAACGGATTATATGAACGGTCTGATCGATAAGAATACGTTTTATCAGAAACTGGATGAACATGCGGCTGATATGGACGCAGAGATCTGGCTTTCTACTGCAAATGGTGAGATCATATACTGTTCAAACAGTGAAAGTCCTGCTGCAAAAGATATGATGATCACTGATTTTTATGACCGGACGGATATATATTCCCAGACAGTAAAAACCGGTACACTGAATGGCTGCTTTTCAGCAAAAACCTTAAGCCTCAGCACCCCTGTTTATCAGGATAAATCCTATGCAGGACTGCTGTCCATTCACTTGTCACTGCAGTTTATCAAGGATATTGCGCAGAAAACATTTGCATCCACCTATATGCCATTTCTGGTCATTGTGGTGTTGTCTCTGATTGCCTTAATGCTGATCACGAACAGTACATTAAAACCAATCCGTGAAATCATTGCAACCTCCAAGCAATATGCCACCGGAAATTTCAATGCGCGAATTGATGTTCATACCGATAATGAATTTGGTGAACTGGCACGATATATGGAGGAAATGGCAGACGAGCTGAGTCGTTCCAATGAATACCGAAAGTCTTTCATTTCCAATATATCCCACGACTTCCGTTCTCCTCTGACCTCGATCAAGGGATATATCGAAGCCATGATCGATGGAACAATTCCACCGGATAAGCATGAGAAATATCTACAGATCGTATTAAATGAGACAAAACGTCTGACCAAGCTGACACAGGGACTTCTGGAACTAAACAACTTCGACTCCTTTGACCTTCAGCTTGATAAGTCGAATTTTGATATCAAGAGCATTATCCTTCCTACGATCAACACCTTTGAAGGTCGTTGTCAGGACAAAGGCATTTATCTGCATGCAATCTTCCATACCGACAATACCATTGTCTACGCAGATCGTACAAGAATCCAGCAGGTTATCTACAATCTGGTTGACAATGCGATCAAATTCACCCCGGAAGGCAGACAGATTACAGTTCAGGTCACAGAAAAATCCGATAAGATCTTTGTCAGTGTCAAGGATGAAGGTGTCGGAATTCCACCGGAATCGATCAAGAAAGTATTTGACCGTTTCTATAAAACGGATCCAAGCCGCGGAAAGGATAAGACCGGAACCGGTCTCGGACTTGCCATCACAAAAGAGATCATCAAGGCGCATGGTGAGAATATCACCCTCAACAGTAAGGTTGGCGAAGGAAGTGAATTCATTTTCTCCCTCCCTATGCAGAAGGAAATGCAAGTTCCGATCAAAGCCGTGCATGTGAAAAAAGAAGACGCTACACAATATATCTCCAACGGAAAGTTCCGTATTAAGAAGAACTAACAAAAAGCCCCGTCCGCTCTTGCCTCTATGATGGGTGGGAGTTGAAACTCGCTACACTTTCTATTCGGTTCGCACGCTGATTTGTCAGCAGTCGCCCAAACTCGCCTTATAAGGCTCAAACAAGGGCTTGATGCTGACAGCTAGTGCAAACCTCATAACGAAAGTTCCACTGATGTTTCAACTCCCACCCATCATAGAGGCAAGAGCGGACGGGGCTTTATTTTTTTAATCGTAAATACATCCATTAATAAAAGATATTATTTATATCGTTCTGCCATCTCATTTACAGCATCACGGATACGTTCACGGAGATCTGCAGGCTCTATGACTTCCACGCTGGTTCCGTACTGCATCGCCCAGTGGAACATGGCATTCTGGCTACAGGTCACACGGATAAACGCCTTATTGGCATCTGTCTCAGGATTAAAGTTATCTGGATAATTGTTCTGAACAAATTTTGGTGACAACACTTCAAAGTTCTTATCAAACCAGTCTACAATATCACCCATATTCCCTTTCTGAACCTTTAATACAATCGTAGCTGCGGGATCACTGAACATGTAGAGATGTTCCGCCATATGCTGTGGCAGATTCAGTCCATGCTCCATCCCTTTTACCAGACTTTTATCCTTGACCTTTTCATCTAATATCTCAATCTCCGTCATACGGTCGATCCGGTAATTCGACAGATTGTCATATTTATCATAATTGCAGATCAGATAATATTTGCCCTCATTTGCAACCATCTGATATGGATTTACGATATACTTCGTATCCTTTCTTGGATGAAGCTGTTTATCGATACCATAGGTGTTATAGAGAAATGCAACCTTCTTGCCCTCACTGATCGCATCATCGATCATCTCAACATTTAACATGGTCTGACGGTTATCGGTATGTGATAACCCCGGCAGATTGCACACATGCTGTACCTTCGCACTGAAATACACATTCGAAAGCCCCTTGATCTTCTCGATCAGCTCCTGTGCCTGATTTCTCGGTATCGTCTTTGAAAATAAAATACTGTCGATCAACATTCTAAGCTCAGCATCATCAAATTCATGATTGTAATACCAGTCCTTTGTCAGGATCTCGATCTCTCCGTTTTTATTTTCACGTTCAATCTCCGTACATTCCAGATTATAACCAAAATCCACCAGATTCATCAGATTGCTCTTGACAGATTTCCGGTCAACCTTCATTCCATATTCGGTTTCCAGTTTCTTTATGATATCCTTCTGATCCATTGTATGTTCGGAATCCGTGTATTTCCGAAGAATCTCAAGGATACAGATATTCATCATTTTCTTTCCATCTACCATGTATGTACTCATAAATACTCCTTTTTACCACTCATAATGGTGAAGCTGTCCCTTCGCCTCAAGCTCCGGGAAGCCTTGCTGTCTGAGTGCCTCATATAACACGATTGCTACAGAATTTGCCAGATTCAGGGAACGGATCTCTGGGAACATCGGAATCCTGACTGCTGTTTCCTTATAGTCTAACAGAATTTCCTCCGGGATTCCCGCGCTCTCTTTTCCGAACATGATATAGGCATCTTCCTCATAGTTTACATCTGTATATTTCTGTTTGGATTTGGTCGTTGCCATATAGATCTTTGCGCCCGGATTCTTTTCAAGGAAATCATTGAAATCATCATAGATCGTTACATCTAATTTGTCCCAATAATCCAAACCCGCACGCTTTAACTGCTTCTCGTTGATCTGAAAGCCCAGAGGCTCGATCAAATGAAGTCTTGCACCTGCTGCCACACAGGTACGTCCTATATTTCCTGTATTTGCCGGCATCTCCGGCTCATGAAGTACGATATTTAACATGTTTTTCTCCCTTTTTTATATAGCTGTATATTCGTAAGCATCGCTCACTTCTTAACCAAGCTTATATCCTTCATTTTTTACAATTTTAAAAATATCTCGGTTAAATCTCGGTTAAATCTCGGTTAAATTGTCTCGACAACACTAATTATCAAACAAATTATTTGGGTTAAAATCAGGATTTTAACCAAGCCCTACTTAAGTATCCAATTAGATATTTGTTGATTATCTGAATCTAATTGTATAATATTGCTCTTTTTCATTGCTGTTAGAATATTATGAATCTTATTTTCCTTCTGTTTATCAGACAAAGAATCCGGTAATTTTTCCCACAATAATAACTTAATATCTCTACGTTTTGCCTTATGATATTTTTTCAAATACTCAACAATCAAATCTTTATAATATTTGTCATTAAATCCTTTATTCTTGATATAGCCTGCACTATCATCCATACTTTTTGATGCTGACGCTGATAAAAACAAACTTGTAATTCTTCCCTCAACCAATTTTGCAGCTCTTAATTTATCTACATCCGCTTTATCAAGTGAAAGTCCCTTCTGAACTCGATCCAAAAGAAATACCGTCTGTAAATCCAGGTCCTGATGATCATATAATATATGCATGTAATTATCATCTAATATTTTTCCATAAACAGTAACCTCAACCTGAGTTCCTGATGAAATATTATAATCTGGCATAGGAAAATATTTCGCTTTTTGAATATTAAATGCTCTTCTGATACCTAAAGTTGCAGTATCAATCATATGAAACACAACCATCGATTCAGCTAATAACTGATTTCTGTAAAATGGTGGATTATAGCTCACTTCCAATACATTTTCAATCTTTTGCGGAATAAAATCTCCAGGGTTTGTAAATTTAATTTTATCCTCAAATTCATTTACATATATTCTCCCACCAAGTTGATAATTTGTGTGTGCAATACAATTATTTAACAACTCTCGAATAAGCCAACTGTTATATTGTTCCGTTTCCATAGGAAAAAGGGTCAATTGATTCGGCATATATCTGTATGTAAGATTACGCACCTTAGAAAACACCTTATCTACAACATTTATAAATGGTATCTTAAATATTTCATAATCCTTATCACTTCCATCCGCACCATATAATCTCCACATAATACTTGGAGCAGATGTCATTAAATAATCATAATCTGCTGACCCAAGTAACAACATGCCAGCATTCGTAACCTTACCACCAATCAATAACTTTACTTTCGTCAAGAACTCTTCATCTGTCATTTCATCGACTTCTTTTGATATGTGTTCCTGATTCATTTTCTCTTTATACTTTTCTCTAGCCAAATTAATAGCCGTTTTATCTAAATTATCAATAGTGGCTACTTCAATCACCTGTTTTGACCAGTCTTTTCTTTCCTGTGATCGAATTGCATCAATCTTATATTGTTTTAATGGAACAAGACTCTCACCCGAACGCTCATAATAATTGGTACGCCAATCTGTAGGAATACCCGTTGCTGCGGCTGGAACTTTAAACATTAACACCCTTAATCTTTTACCATTTACAATAGGAAATATCTCTTTAATTTCATAAAAAGTCATTCCATTTGTAATATCTCTTGATATCTCATACTTAAATTTTTCAAGAAGACTCTGTTCTCCCTGCTTGTATGCAGTTCCAACAACATGTTTTATCTTATCTCGTTCACTTACACCAAAAATTAGCCATCCGTACTGTTGCTGCTTCAGATTAGCCTCATTACTTAATGCTGAAAAATATCTTCCTATTTTATCCGTATCATAATTACTTTTTGCTTCTTTAAATTCAACTGTTTCATACTCCCAACGTTCCATCAAGTTCTCAAGTATTTCATAGTATTCAATATCTTTAACATTCTTCTCATAATGAAAAAAAGCCATTTCACCTTTAACCCCCTATTACAAATTTTCACATTCTTCCCTTATGATAATACCACAACAAGTGGTCAAAACCATTTCTACTAATTTTTTCATCTGCTGCATTCCTAATCATATCAACAGCATTTCTATACTGCTTATAATCACGGAGATCATACCGCTCAGTAATATTAAAATAAACCAAATACATTGGTAAAACTGTTCTTAAAATATTATCATATATTGAATAATTATCCTGATATTCTGTATTTTCAAATAAATAAAAGCATGCGTAATGACAAAATTTACTCGCAAAGGACAAATTTGTTCTTGCCCTAAACTTGGCAGATGTTACTCTTGCAATTTCATGAACTAACTTCATGTCTTCATATTCCGGATTTCTCAAACATTCAATCAGTTCTGAACAATCAAATGCGCAAATACGCCTTACTATTTCTGTTCTTCCACATTTATCAGCATTCAAATGTGTACTGTTTTCTCTATCTACAGCCTCAACTGCACCTTTTATTAATTCCTCATAAGTATAATTTACTTCTTTATTTTTAATTAGAACACTTTTCAACATGGTCATCCAGTATGCTGATGAGCCACCATATACAAGTTGATTCTTTCTATCAAATTTAGGTCCCGCCGATATATCTGTTGATTTTATATAGGCAGAATCATTACGTATCATAGCCTCTACAATAGCGACATTATCCGTTGTTAATTTAACAAGTTTTTTGTTATTATAAGTAACCTCTTCAAACATTTTTGTCTTTGCAATTCTAAGCTCTTTTTGAATAATATTACCCATACTATATTTCTCCTTTATATCCCCATATAGGCTATATGGCTAGTCTTAAATATATTGTGAACTAAACTATGGTGTCAAAAAGCTTTCCTCTCCATCGTGGATGATCACGCGGTCATGTCCGGTTGTTGTTCTGCCGATCACAGCAGCTTCAAATCCGGCTTCATACAGACGATCGCTTAACAATCCACCATCTGCCGTGACAAATAATGCCGCTCCGCATCCATCGATCCGGTATGGATCATCCCCGGTAAATTCACAGATCTCAATGGTTTCCTGCATGATCGGTATATGGTCATGGCTGATCCGAAGCCCGACATTTCCAGCCTCTGCCAGTTCCCATAATGCGCCATATACTCCTTCTGTTGAGATGTGGCGTACATATATACTGCCACACGCCATCGCAATATCTCCCTGATCCTTCACAAGTAATAACCGGTCAAATTGCTCTGCTGTGCGAAGATATTCCTCAGAATATCTGGTCAGAAGCTCTTCTTTTCTTTCCCTTACCCGAAGCAGGGTTCCGAGGATGCCAGTCTGTCCGCACATAACGATATCCATATCCGGCTTGATCTTTGCATTTTTCTCGCCCTGCGATATCTTTCGTCCATACATCGTTACAGTTACCGCAGGCTCCTTGAATATCCCGCTGATCGCGGTATCTCCATACACAACATCCATGTGAAGCTCCTTCGCAAGATCAGAAAGCTCCCGCAGAATTTTTTTCATACGCTTCTCATCATTTTCCGGCATCATAACCGTATCTGTAAGTGCAAATGGCTGATACCCGCCAAGCTGTAATTTATTATATTGTTTGATAACATCCGAAGTCACCGTACCCAGTGCATTTGCAAGGCAGAGTCCTTCCGTTACTGCAAGCTCACTATCCAACAACACAAGCCGGCTATAGTCATCTCCTATGCCGGCTTGTGTTATGTCAGAATGTTCCTGTTTATTCAACGATCTTAAGATTGACCGCTTCTGCTGTATAAATCGAAACTTTTCTTTATTCATCCCTGATACCTTTTAGAATGCATATGCAAGCATACCGATTACCATAGCTGCTACCAGGATTCCAACTATAATTGCAGATGCTACCTTTTTACCCTTTGAACTGCTTAAATTGATCATTTCCCATTTCTCCTTTATATTTTAAACTTATAATTTTCTGATACTATCCGCCCCACATCAGACCTTTTCCCGTCTTATGCAGCGACATCATGTATAGATTAACGCTGAATTTTCACTTTGTCCAGATATAATAGCATTATTTTATAGCAATTTAGCATTTGTGCCAGATTCTGCCAACTGCTTATTCCGTTACATTTGCCGATGGGCACACACGGTTCAGCGCGCATTCGGCACATTTTGGTCGTCTGGCGATACAGATCGTTCTTCCAAGTGTAATGATCTGAATATTATATAAGATCCACTGTTCCTTTGGAAGCTTTTCCATAAGCTCATGCTCGATCTTCACCGGATCATCACTATCTGTCAGCCCAAGCAGCCTGGAAATACGTTTTACATGTGTATCAACGACGATACTTGGCTCGTGGTAGATATTGCCACGGATCACATTTGCGGTTTTTCTTCCAACACCGTCTAATTTCGTCAGGCTCTCGATATCACTCGGCACTTCTCCGCCATATTCACTGATGAGCTTCTTTGCACAGCCAATTATATTCTTCGCTTTATTCTTATAAAATCCGGTCGAGTAAATATCCTTTTCCAGTTCCTTGATATCTGCATCGGCAAATGCCTGCAAGGTCGGATATTTCACGAACAGATCTTTTGTTACGATGTTTACTCTGGCATCTGTACATTGTGCCGACAGCATCGTTGCGATCAGAAGCTGCCATGCATTTTCATGATTCAGATAACACTTGTAATCTGTTCCATATGTCTCATTCAAGATCCGGCAGATCTCAGCGACCTGCTGCTTTTCTTTTTTTGTCATGCTGCATTACTCCTGTTTTCCTGCCAGATAGTTGATAAACTGCTGGGCTGTACGACCGGAGATTCCACCATGCGACAGCTCCCATTTGTTTGCTTCCGCACACAGTTCTTCCTCTGTCATATGGATGCCGTTCTTCTCTGCCAGACCTACAACGATCTGGAAATATTCCTTCTGTGATGGCTTGCTGTAATTGATCGTAACACCAAAACGATTGACCAGTGACAGCTTCTCCTGCATCGTATCGCTCTTGTGCATACCATTGTTATTCTCAAGATCGGTACGATCTGTCCATGTTTCACGGATCAGATGACGACGGTTCGAGGTCGCATAGATCAGAACATTATCCGGCTTGATCTCCAGGCCACCTTCGATGACTGCCTTCAGATATTTGTATTCTGTCTCAAACTCCTCAAAGGACAGATCATCCATGTAAATGATGAATCGATAGTTACGGTTCTTGATCTGGGAAATAACCTGAGACAGATCCTGAAACTGATGCTTATAGATCTCGATCATACGAAGTCCCTGATCGTAATATTCATTTATGATCGCCTTGATCGTTGTTGACTTTCCGGTTCCGCTGTCACCAAATAACAGCGCATTATTTGCCTTACGTCCTGCAACAAAGGCTTCCGTATTCTCCACGATCTTCTGTTTCTGGATCTCATATCCGATCAGATCATCCAGACGAACATCCTCTGTATTATTGATCGGAACAAACTGCATATCTCCATTTGTCGGATGAACGATACGGAATGCCTTGTTCAGTCCGAACATTCCAACACCATATGCCTTATAGAAATCCGTCACGATCTTGAAGATATCATTTTCATCCTTTGCCCCTTCGATCGCACGGCTGATATCCTGTACCTTTGTGCTGACATTCTTATTATACATACGTTCTTTCTTGCCGATGGCTTTATAATTATTCACGATCGTGAAGCAGTCAATATCCAACGCTTCCTCGATCTCAGAGAAATCAAAATCAAACAGCTTCTTGAAGATCTTGAAATCATTTTTTGCAAAATAATTAACGGTTCCGTCATTGGCACCCACTTTTTCACTCGTCATAGAGAATGAATTCTCATTTGTGATAAGAATAAATGCCAGATAATTGTGCCACAGATTTGTGTCAAATCCATAATCGGTAGCAAGATCCAGCAACCGCTTGATCTGGTCGTAGATCCTTGCAACCAGCTCCGCATTCGGACAGTCTCCGCGGTCAAAATCCTCAAATATCCCGGACAGCTTCATCAGAATACTGTTCTCACCCAGATTTCTATATAATACTAATTTCGCTATATCTCTGTACATCTTAAATTATCCTTCTTTCTTCATTTGTCTATATAAACAGGCATTTGCCCTGTTTTATCCAGCTCGTTTCTCTCAGGCATTTTCCTTGCTTCTTTTCTCTTTCATGCGTCTGGACTGTCGTCTCTGCTGCCGCTTCCGGGGTTTCTCCCTCCAGCCATCATCCGACGAAGCGTAAGGTTCTCCATACTTTTCCCAGGCGACTCCCTTTTCCCGCAATCTCATAAGTACGAATTCCTTCACCAGTGCATATAAGACAGAGGATAACGGTACAAATATCAACATACCGAGAATTCCCATCAGATCTCCGCCAATGATAACTGCAACCAACACCCATATAGATGGAAGTCCGACGGAACCGCCTACCACATGCGGATAGATCAGATTTCCCTCGACCTGCTGCAGTATGATAAACAGGATCAAAAATACCAGTACCTTTTTCGGATCGTCAACCAGAATGAGAAATGCACCAACACCACATCCAATAAATGCACCAAAGACCGGAATCAATGCCGTTACCACAATCGTAACACTGACCGTCAGTGCATATGGAATACTAAGGACGCTCATGGATACAAAGAACATCAAGCCCAGAATACATGCCTCCAGGCACTGTCCGGTTATGAAATTTGCAAATGTCTCATCTGCCATAACGCAGGTCTTGATAATCTTATCTGCTGTTTTCTCTTTAAATAACGCATATATCAGACCCTTTGTCTGACGCTTCAAGTTCTCCTTCTGTGCCAGAATATAGATTGCAAAAAATAATCCAACCACAAAATCGACTATACCGCTGACAACGGAGGTTGCAAAATTAAATGTTGATGACAACAGGCTTCCGCTTCCATTCTTTATCAGATTGATCGCACTCTCACTCACCTTATCCCATGCAATATCAATCTCCATGATCCGGTCAACGATATCCGGATATCCCGCTGCCAGATTCACCGCCCAATTCTTAATTGCCTCCATCGTAGACGGAAACTGCTGTCCGATCGCTGTAATTGTCCGGCTGACCTCCGGTATCAGCATCGTGATCACAAAAGCAATCACCAGAACGACGCAGATAAGGGAAAGCACCATACAGACCGGTCTCCGGAACCGATACCATCTACTTTTTTCATTTCGGAATAACAGATTTTCAAATCCCTTCATCGGCACATTCAGAATGAACGCAATCGCAAATCCAATCACGAACGGCATAAGCAACCCGATGATCCATGTACCGCAGGCATAGATTTTATCAAAACGAAATACGCAAAATACGACTAATACAGTTATAATGATCAGTTTTATAAGCTTTTTCATATTCGAATTATTCAGTTCCAAATTCAATTTCCTCTGCTTTCTTTTTACATTTTTTTGAGCAGGCACATAGAACGTGTCTGCTCAATCATGCCAAGACCATTTATTCCGGCAGATTGATGTTTCCAAATACATCTCCTATGGAATAGGTCATATTCTCTTTTGGTTTATAAGCATTCATAATCGGAGCCATGATCTTCTCAAACTTCTCCCTGTTCTTTGAAAGAACGAATACTTCTGCTGTATTTCTGGCATCCCACAATGCATCATGCTCTTTTCCCTGAAAATCTTCTCCCAGATAGAATACCGCATCTGACAGTGCCAGTCTTCTTCTGGTTCCAAGCATACGTGCAAATTCCTTCTGGAAATCCTTCCATTTGGATGCAAGCTTCTGTGCATCCGGGTTATTGTAGGATTTTAACTTGCGTTCCCGGTTAAACTGCCGCAGATCATTCTCACTCCATGCATAGATCACATCCGCGCTTAAGCCCCATGCAATGAACCGATCCATCGCAATCGCAAAATCCGGTGCATCGTCTACCATCTCATTTGTGATCCCGGTAAGATTTGTTATTCTGGATGTCACAGGCGTAATTCCCGGCTTTACATAAGTCTTGAATGAATCAATCTCCTTATATGTATCGTCCAGCTTAACAGCTCCTATTTCAATTATTTCATTTTTGCAAATTTTTAATTCATCGGGATGAGAATTATCGATCTGATTCATCTCAAAATCCACAAATATATACTCCATGTGTCACAACCTTCCTACAGCTGTCTTCCGGATGAAAGCCGCCTGTCGAACATGGCTTCCACCGTCACAATCTTACCTTAAAGCATACCATTCACAGTCAAAAATGTCTATCTTTTTCTTGGTGGAGATTTCCTGTAAATGCCCTGTTAAAAAATGTAGCTATTTTCTACCTGTTTTTTTACACATATGAATCGCCACAAGTATAAACGGCAATGAGAATATCCCCGACAGGATATCCGAGATTCCCTGCGTTACCGCTACACCATTTTCCTGAAAATACATAGGAAGAAGCCAGATCAATGGCAGGAAAAAGATTCCCTGTCTGGTGGAGGATATGAGAATGGCTTTTCCGATCTCCCCTATTGCCTGAAATAACATACCGCTGACCAGACACACCGCCATAAATGGCAATGATACCGCATGCATCCGAAGAGAAAGAACTCCCAGCTCAAGTGCCGCATTTTCCCCAAATAATGAGATAATCGAGGATGCAAATATCCACACAAGAACACCTGTAACAGCCGATGCAATGACCTGACTTAGAATCGTAAATATGATCGCTTTTCTTACTCTATCATTCTTCTTTGCTCCATAATTATAACCGGCCACCGGTGCAAAACCCTGCCCATATCCGACCATGACTGCAAATAATATGGCAAATACTTTATTCGATACCGATATTGCAGCAACCACATCATCCCCATATTCTCTCGCCGCCCGGTTCAACAGGATCGTTGCCACACAGACCAGCCCCTGACGGAAAAAGGATGGGATTCCGGTTCTCGTAATATCGATGGCTGTCTGTCGGAATGCCTGAAACCTCTGTTTGTCCTCTCTCTTTATCTTCTCAATTTTGACCCGTATTCCCGCCGGTTTATAGTTTGAATCTGCCTTGTTTAATCCGATCACGCTTTTCCCGCTCAGCATTACGATCAGCATAATAGCAAGGCTTACACTCTGTCCACAAAATGTCGCGATTCCCGCTCCGCGGATTCCAAGTTCCAAACCTGACACCAAAATCGGATCTAAGACTGCATTTAAGACAGCACCACTTCCAATTCCAACCAATGCCCATACAGGCATTCCCTCCGCCCGCAGAACATTGTTGAGTACATACGACACACACATGACCGGAGCTGTAAGCAGGATCCAGAAGCCATAATCGAGCGCGTAGATCTCGATTGTATCCGTTGAACCCAGAAAATCGATCAATGGCTTCTGCCACAGGAAGCCGGCCGCCCTCAGTATCAAGCCGGCCATAAGAGCCATCAGGACAGCAGCAGACGCATCTCTGCCCGCCTCCTTCTCTTTCTGCTCCCCTAAGAACCTGGATATCCTGCTGCCTGCTCCCATCCCAAATGTATAACCTACTGCCTGTATCATCGCAAGCACCGAAAACAAAATGCCAACTGCCGCCACTGCACTGGTTCCAAGATCTGAAACAAAATACATATCCACGATATTGTATGTCGTTCCGGCAAGCATACTGACAACGGTCGAACAGGACAGCCGCAGAATAAGAGAAGGCACAGGAGTCTGTGTCATTTTCACATGATTCTCCTGTGCCTTATCCTTTGTATTGTCAGCTTTATTTGAGATATTATCTTTTTTCATATGCAGTCTTCCTGCCTTATAGCCGTAGTAAGAAACTGACAAATAAATCTTTCTGTATCTATCCAAACTTTGATACCAAAATCATAACAATCTTTTATATTATCCGGATATGATGCATTATTTCAGAAATTCAACAACTTCCTCGATCTTATTCTGTGCATCATATACGCCCAGATCGTACATTGCCTGAATCTTCTTATCATCCTTTTCCGTTCTTGATATGTCAATCTGTACACTCGGACGGATAATAAGAACCTCGCCCTTCTGTTCCAGTTCAGCCAGCTTCTCCAATGTCTTATTATAATACAAATGCCTCATGGCTATTCGTTTCACATACTCCGGATATTCCTTATACCGGATTGCTTCCAGCTTCAACATGCTGTCTTCTTCCTTGACATAGCCTTCCGGTCTGGTCAAAACTACGATATCTTTTCGATATCCCATTCTCCGGAACTGGAAGATTGGAATGCTGTCTGCCGTTCCGCCATCCAATAACTTCTTGCCATCTACTTCTACGATCTGTGACACGATCGGAAGTGATGCTGATGCACGTAGCTTGTCCATATCCTTTCGAAGATCCGTACATTCCAGATACTCCGGCTGTCCGGTTTCTACATTTGTACAGCATACATAAAATCTTGTAGGATTTGCTGCAAATGCCTCATAATCAAATGGATATAATTCATTTGGCAGTCGATCATAACAAAAATCAACGCCAAATAAATTTCCCGTTTTCAGCAATGACTTCAAACTCATATATTCCTTATTGTTTCGGTATTCCAAGCTATATGCAATATTTCTTCCACGCTGCTTGGATACGAAAGATGCTCCATGAATAGCTCCCGCCGATACGCCGATCACGCCATCCACTGTAATATTATGATCTAAAAATACATCCAGTACGCCGGCAGTATAGATGCCACGCATGCCACCGCCTTCTAAAACCAATCCTGTCTTTGTCATATATCTTCAACTTCCTTTCAAACAAATTTGCTATCTTTTGTTTTTATTATGATAACGCAAATCTGAATTTTGGCAAGGGGAATTTTGGAGGTGGGGTGATGGATAATAAATTGTTATACAGTGCTTACAAGGAGAAATTTTATGAAACCAATATATTTTAATGATTTAATAAACCTATGTACAGAGCTTTCAATACAAGAAAATAAATTATTACCCCTATGTGCTGCAGAAAACGTGCTTTCTCCTTTTAGTAAAATTCCTCTAGATACGTTTTTACAGGAAAAGTATATTATGGGTGGAGTAATGAATTATCAAAATGAAAGTAATTTTGTTGGCAGCAAAAAATTATATAAACTATATGAGTTATTATCGCTTCAATGTAATAATTTATATGGATGTAAATATGCTGATGCACGTACTTTATCCGGTGTTAATGCTGTTATGACTTTATTAATGAGCTTATTTTCTGCTGGTGATACAATTCTGATTTCTTCGGAAGATTGTGGTGGACATGGATCAATGCCTAAAATTTGCCATAGGTTAGGAATTAATACTATAGAGTTACCTTATAATTATGATACATATGATTTTAATTATGAAGAAATAAATAAACTATTAAGAACGCAAAGAATAAATGGTATATTAGTATGTCTCTCAGATATCATAATTATGCCACAACTAAAAAAAATTAATCTTCCTGAAAACTGTATTTTAATATTTGATGCCACACAGATACTTGGACTAATTGCAACAAATAATATAGAGAACCCTTTATATTGGTTTAGTGATGAGCAAAAATTTATTTTAATGGGTGCAACACATAAAACATTGCCGGGACCTACTTGTGGTTTAATCATGACAAATAACTTAAAATTAGCTCGTCAATTTGATACATTAATAAATCCTGATTATTTGAGAAACAGCCAGTTGCATCATATATTAAGTTTAATACTAACATTAATGGAACTAGAAATATATGGTAAACAGTATAGCTTTTCCATTATAAATAATGCAAATATACTAGCAAAAGCACTCGACATATATCAATTTAATATAATCCAAGTACCACCCAAATATACATATACACATCAAATTTTTATTTCTATGCCTCAAAATAAAGCGGAAATGTTTTATAATAAATGTTTAGATTATGGAGTAAGTATTAATTTTAGAAATAAAAAGATATATAGAACATGCGGATTGCGCATAGGAACACAAGAAATTTCAAGATATGGATGGAATGAAAAAGAAATGTTTATTATAGCTGAAATCTTAAGAGATATCCGGGATAATGTACATTTATCCCAAGATATCTCGCAAAAAATCAACACACTTTCAGCAAACAAAAAAATATTTTATACATTTGATAATAACTTGTATGATATATTATATTCTCAATTACATAACCGTTAACTTAAGATTATATTTCTCAGATTTGCTTTTAGAAGAATAGAAAAGCAAATCTGAGTATTGCATTTTCTTCCAATATAAAGATAATTCTTTAGGAATAGCCTCATTTGCAATAATATATTTTATATATATAGCATAATTATAATTAATATTTAAATTCAAATTGCGGGTTTCTATAATAATTGTTCTAAGCATTTCAATATTTATTTCATAACCATATTTCAAATTTAATAACATTATGCCAAGTTGGGAGTTGCTTTGTAAATTATAGTCATGTACTCTCTTTGCAAATTGTTCAGCTTCTGAATAAAATGCAAGACTTTTTTCATAGTTATTTAATTTATTATCATATATTCTATATACTTCGGCTAATTCAAAATATATATCATATTTAATGCGCAGCGAAGTTACTTCTAATAAATTTATCGCTTCTCGAAGTGTTTTTTCTGCCATATAAGGATCCTTACAAATTTTGTATTCATAAATTGCTTTATGTCTTATTACATAAGGTTTCCATATTTCGTTTTTATCATCATTACATATAATTTCATTTATTGTTTCAAAAGAGTTTTTGTAATTATAATTCTTATCTCTCTGAAACATTTTAATAGATGCTGCAGAATAAATTGAACGTATTCTTATTTTATCATTTTTATAACTCGTAGATTTTGCTAAATCTGAAAAAACAGTAAAAGCAAGATTTAAATCTTCACCTATATGTCTTAAACAATGTGCATATAAATACTGGCATTTAATTTTCTGATCTATAGTAGAAGATTTTTTCAATAAAGCCTGTGAAAACGAAATTGCATTTTGAAAGTAATTCGTTAAGTGGTCAAGATCAGCTAACAAATATTGATATTCAAAAGTTATATTACTATTGATATTCAAAAGATTAAATTGGTTATCACAATTATCAACTACTTCTCTAGCTTTGTTATATAACCCAAGTTCAAGAAGTGCCTTTAAATAATAATAACGAATATATATCCAACATTCTTTATCTTCATATAAATTTGAATTTATCTGTCCATTAACTTCTAATTCACCTAAATCTATTAATAAATAAAAATTATTATTCACATATTGATCATGTAATATCTTTTTAATAAGCGCATAATCATATTTAAAATCAGATTTTAAAGCTGCGAATAAAGCAATATACGAAACACTTGAAAATCTTTTATAATATTGATAAATTTTTTTATAGCTCTCATTTTTGTAGTTTGATAAAAAGTCTAGACATTTGAGAGAAATCAATTTATCAGCATATATTTTATTTCTTTGTACATTAATTAATGAATATGTACTTAGTCTTTTTATAATAGGTTGTGTTATTCGATTATCTATTCCATATATAGCTTTTTCTTTTATTCCATCTTGTAAAAATTGACTAAGACAAATTATTAATGATAATGATCTCTTTTCAAGGTCATTTAATGAATATATTAATTTTTCAATATAATTTTCAAGATTTCGATAATCTGTTATTTTAATACCTTTCGTATATGCTTCAACGCTATAACGTGCATATACAGGGTATCCATTTGATAATATTGATATTTTTTTTCGATCTTCTTTTTCTATTTCTGTATTATAACTAATTGCGAGTAACTTTATCTCATTTTCACCGAATTTGCTTGGACAAATGTGAAAATCATCATCATTACTATCTACAGCAATAATCACTTGATTACTCTTTTTGCAGTTTATAAATGCTTTGGCAACTTCTGTGCATTCTAATAAATCAATTTCATATATATTATCAATAAACAAAATACAATTTTTTTTAAGAGTAGCATTATTAAGTTGCTGACTAATATCCGTCACGGAGGCATTGGAATGCCCACAAAATTTATTAGATAAAGCCTGTATTATAGTCTTAGTACGATTATTATTATAATAAAAAGCGGCATATGATTTCCATTTTTTCTTATCTGTAAAGTTAATTCTATCACATGACATTTTCATGAACAATGTTTTACCCATTCCAAATCTACCGTTAATATATATTATCCGGTCTGGCTCATTTTGTATCAAATTTAATAATTTTATGTATTCCATTTCTCTATCTACAAAATGTTCATCATTCAGATATTGTTCAATTAAAGTGCTTTTATGAGATTTATCAAATAAATATGTCCAAAACGTTAAAATTAATGTAAGCAGAATACCTATTAATGTAGCAAAAACGCCGGCATTTCCAGAATCATTTTTATATAAATAATAAATAGTACCACAAGAAAATAATATACAAATTATAATAAGTCCCACTATAATGCTTATTTGAAAATATAATTTGCATTTTTTCATAAACATGACCTTTCTTTAACCCTTAACTAATAATGGATAACAATTTATTATCCATCACTTATTTTTTACTTTCCTTCCCCTCCAATCTATCCCCAATCCCATGCAAAATCAACCGTTTTGCATAAAACGACCATATATTGCAGAAAATGACCATATTTCTCTTATTTTTCGATTGTATCCTTCCATTTTATAAATTCCAGAATATATACTAGACAAGGCAGAACCCTGCTACGGAGATTCTATGCACAGCAAAATGACCTTGTTAAAATCCATACCGGACTTATATCGGATCTATCTTGAAGTGCATCTAATAAATAATTTTAAGGAGAACAGATACAAATGACTACGACTCTTTTATCTACACACATTCAAAACTATCTCACCTACTGTAAGAACCAGAAGCGACTGGATGAAAAAACATTAAAAGCATACCGGATTGATCTGGCACAATTTGCACATGCACAAATTCCTTCCGACATTACAGATATCACTCCCGATCTTTTAGAGGAATATGTTGCAGGTCTTCACGAACAATATAAACCAAGAACGGTAAAACGGAAAATTGCTTCATTAAAAGCCTTTTTTCATTACCTGTTATATAAGGATTTTCTGCCTCAAAATCCATTCGATAAGCTTCAACTGCGTTTTCGCGAACCTATTATTTTACCAAAAACAATCCCATTAGCTACTGTCGAAACGCTTCTGTCTGTAGCACACAGACAGCAAACACTGGCTCCAACAGAATATCAACGAAAAAATGCATTAAGAGATACTGCCGTACTGGAACTACTCTTTGCAACGGGTATTCGAATCTCCGAGCTTTGCTCTCTTCACAATGATTCCATTGATCTGCAAGACGGAACAATTCTAATCTATGGAAAGGGATCAAAGGAACGCCGCATCCAGATTGGAAATGAATCTGTGCTTTGTATTTTGAAAAAATATAAGATAACTTTTCAAAAAGAAATACTCGCCTGCGATTCTTTCTTTGTTAATCAGGCTGCAAACCCCTTATCCGATCAGGCTGTGCGGCGTATGATAAATAAATACACAGAACTTGCATCTATTGATATGCATATTACACCACATATGTTTCGGCATACATTTGCAACCAGCCTTTTGGATGCAGATGTGGATATTCGATATATACAAGAAATGCTTGGTCACAGTTCGATCACAATAACCGAAATATATACTCATGTAGCTGTCGCCAAACAACGTAATATTCTGGCAACCAGACATCCTAGAAATCAGTTCATACTATAAGCCATATAGTATATATCAAAAAAATGATGCAGAATATATCAAACTTCAATATTAGATTTTCAAATCTAACTTTTGAAGCTGGTATATTCCACACCATCTTTTTACCTTTCTTCCAGATTATCTCTACAAGATAAATTTTTAACTTAAAATCCTATATAATTCGACCGTCTGAAATTTCAATTATTCTATGACATTTTTCCGCTAATTCTTTATCATGCGTAACAATAATAATTGTTTTACCCTGTTTATTTAGAGAAAAGAAAAGATCCATTATCGCTTCAGTATTGGCTGAATCCAGCGAACCGGTTGGTTCATCTGCTAAAATCAGATCCGGATTATTGATAATCGCTCGTGCAATCGCAACACGCTGTTTTTCTCCACCTGATAGATTTTTAACTCTTTTCTTTGCATATTCCTCCATCTTAACCTGTTTTAACGCTTTCAACGCCTGTTCTTTTGTATTTTTAGATTTCTTTTTTGCAAAATCAAGTGGAATTATTACATTTTCCAGTACTGTAAAATCTTCAACTAATGAAAAATCCTGCATTACAATTCCGATTTTCTCATTTCTTATATTCGCTAATTTTTTTTCACTCATATTTTTAATAAGAAGATCATCAATATAATATTCTCCGCTGTCATAATTATCTATACACGCAATTATATGTAACAATGTTGACTTCCCTGCACCTGATTTTCCTACAATAGCAACAAGTTCACCATCTTTTATCTCTGCTGATATGCCTTTTAATACATGAAATTCATTTAATTTACCAGCATTATAGCTTTTTTCAATATTAATTAACTTAATCACGCTTCTACATCCTTCCATATATTATTCGTTATTCCTTAATATTTCCTTTATACTTGTTCCATTAATGATAAGTGATGGCAACAAAGCTGATATGATACTATAGATTAAAGCAACCCCTATACATACTCCAAATTGTACAATTCCAAAATTTATTGTTGTCTCTTTATTAATCGATGTTATTATAAAAATACAACCTATACTTATAATAAATGAAATTGCTGTCAAAATATATGTTGCAATAACAGATATACCTGTAGATTGATGCCATGGCATTCCACATATACTGTATATTGCATAATTTTTCATTTGCTTTTTGACTGAAACAGCACCTGAACACAAGGAACTAATAATTGTAAGAACAAAAACTCCAATAAAAATAGGAAATATAGCAATCAGTTTTTCTCGAAGTCTGACCTGACTTTTTATAGCAATCTCCTCTAAATCTTCTTTAGTTATAATTTGTGCATAATTTCCTAATATTTTTTCATTTTGTATTATTTGAGTTTCTGTTATATTATCTGAAAATGTTACAAAGACCCAACCTTTTACAAACGCTTCTACCTCATATTGCTCATGGTAACATTTTATACTTTCTTCACTCATTATCAACATTGGAATTTCTTCATTATCCAAACTATAATCACAATATATATCACTATAATCCCGACTATTTCTATATGTATTTTTTGTATATCCTACAATTCTTGCATTATCCTCTAAAACACCAACAATCTTTATTTTTATTAGTTTTTCAGGATATTCATAAAAAATATTATTCATAAAGATTGTATCTCCAACCTTTATATTATAGTTATTTTGCGAAATAACAGCCTCAATGTAGTCAGCATCTTCAGAAATTGAATTCAACCATATTCCTTCCGATAACTCAGGCGTATGACGGTCAATTATTTCCCTATCATACGCCATAGATACAAATTCAAGTCTGTCCCCGTTATTATCATAATAATTAACCACGGGTTCATAACTTGCAACTACATCAGCATTGGATAACAATTTCTCTATATCTTTCGAATCTGTGGCTATAAGATTATTGTCATTCAGATAAAAAGAATCCAGATTATACAAATATCCATCTGATTCAAAATAATCCCTGAAATTATTATAATATTTGTAATGGTAAACAATAATTGAAGAAGTTGCTATGGCAAGAACAAAAACGATAACCAATTGTATACATATCAATATATTAATCCATATATTATTTTTTAGTTCATAAAAACCGATTTTTAACATTTGCCCCTACCCCCTGTCCTTTATTAATTCAAGAATTCTTTTTCTGCTCATTACCAATAGCATGATACCAATAACAATAAGCGAAACACTAATAAATATTACAAACAAAAGGAAATAAACAAACGGGGTATATGCATCCTGCATATATACAAAATAGGTATGTAAACGTGGCAAAAATACTGTCTGGTACAACACCATACCTAAAATAAAAAACGGAACAATTAGAATTATACACTCGCTCATATTCATAAAATTCAATTTAGCAGGGGTCAATCCCAAAATTCTAAAAATTGCAGTTGTCCTTTTTCTTGTTGACATAATATATCTATATAAAATCATAAAGTTTATTGCGGCTATTAATGCGATAAATACCGATATCAAAATAACTGTTTTATAAGTATAATATGTATCTTTATCAATAGTTCTAATTTCTTCAAAAACTGCTTTATCCCCCATATAATTATTGAAAACATCTCTTATTTGATTATAGGTCTTTACTGAAACCGCAGAATTAAAAGAAATTAATGTACTTGTCAGAAGCTGTTCATCTGCTACCGTTGAGAAAGGAAACATAGCCCCTTTTTCATTCCAAGCCTGTTTACCAATTATGTCATATATTTTTCCACCAATTTTAAGCTGGTTGACATACCTAATTGAACTCAGTGCTGAAATATCTCCAAATACATCCGGATCCGAAATGAGAGCAACACATATGCCATTTTCCTCTTCATAATCAGACCAGTACGTTCCTTCAGTCAGATTTCCATATTCTTTTAGGTTTTCCTTGAATTCTTCCGCAACTTTGAATTTTCCATTACTGTATATAAACTTAAATTCATAGGAATTATCATCAAGCACTCCTTCTACATTATATTGAACAATCTGTTCCTGCAACCCATTACTTATACGATCAATTTCAGACAGGCAGTTCATTAAATCCTCTTTTGTAACATACTCTGAATTAGTATTCTCATAATCAACCCATATATAATCATCATATGAATCATCTTCCTTGTAGTTCAATATCGTATTATAATTTTGATATACTCCATAAGCGAAAAAAATTACAATAGATGATGTAATTACACTGATTATAAGTAGTATAAAAATAATCCAATTATCTATAAAAAAGAATTTTATATTTTTCAGCGTATACTTTAAATACATGAAACCACCTGCCTATTTTTAATTTTGTACAAATTTAATTAATGATTATAGTTACTGACTCCAACTGCCCAGATGATGAACTAGGTCCCTTATACACAGATCCTGTCGCCTTAATAGTATAAGTACGATTCGTTGTAATATAAGTGGATTCTAATTTTTCGTTATTTGAAATTTTATCTTTATAATAATAGTTATTTTTTAGATTACCTCTTGAATCATAAGATCTCACACTTAATGTCGTATATACAGCATTTGCATACAAATTTTTGACATATACACTGCCAAATATTTTTGAACTATTTGAAGTAGATGGAATAAAACTTCCAGCTACTTGACAATAAGTACCCTTTTTAATGGCAGAACCAGCTCCACTTGCATAAGATATACTACTAAATAAACAAGTAAATACTAATGCCAGCACTAAAATTGAAATATTTCTTCTTCGTTTTAAACTACTCTTTTTCATAAAAACACCTCCCAATAATACAATTTCTGATCTGCTACATCTTCTTAGGTCTTTTCGGCTGGTGGAAAAATCCAAAACACCAGGCTGTAGTATCATTATTCTTTTTTACCTCAGCATTTACGATTTTTTCTGCAACTTTCAGAATGTTTTTCTTTACATCATGCTTCATCCTTCTTCACCTCCTGTTTCAATAATTTTGCCAGTATCATGAGAAAGCCGCACAGTATGACTGCAAGCATCATACAATATACATAAGAATCATCTATACGGAGATACCATGCTATACATAAAATTCCACATTCTATCAGCAATACATATCGGGCTGATTTCTGCGATATCTGCATTTCTTCTGCATCCAGATCAAGATTTGGATGATTTACTGTGCCTATAACGCTGATAACCACAACTGATATTCCGAGCAGAATCCATATCAAACAGGCCACTTCCTGCACATGATGACACAGATACATAACTGTCATGTACACAATTATTGTCATAATATAACATTGCCAATAATGCTTTGCATGATATCCTCCAGTTCTTTTTCGTAAGGAAAAAAAGAAGATCATAAAGAGAACTGTTAAATCCACATTTTTATGAATAAATCCCAGACATATTATGGATCCCACCGTCAAAAAACGTTCAATTATTGAGACCACTGCATAAATGTAATGTTCTCTCATCGTATGATCCATTAATTTCTCTTTTTCAAACTGATCTACCAGATGCTCTGCGAACCTTGCAACCACACTCTACACCTCCTCCATCCTCAATATATAATTTTCCCATACTGCCTACAACCCATATTGCAGAAAACGACCAAATATTGCAGAAAACGGCAAAATCCGATATAGTTACCACTCTATATGCGATAACCATATCGGATTATGTTCATTCATTACAGTATGATCGATATATAAAATTCACCAGCATCATGCTGAATAACATAGGAACCGTTGTACTTCTCAACAACCTTAATTATATTCTTCACACCTACTCCATGTTCCTCCGGCTGATCCTTTTTACTGGTTTTCAATTCATCCTGTTGAAATACAAGAGGTCTGCTATATGTATTTCTTACAGATAGAATAGTAGTTCCATCTTTTTCTCTGGTGAAACGGAATTTAATCTGTCGTTTCTCTTTACAGCTTTCACACGCCTCAATCGCATTATTCAGCAAATTTGCCAGCAAAACAACCAGATCATCATTTTGGATCTGAAGCTTTGACAGGTCATTTACCCGCAAAATAAAAAGAATATTCTTCTTTATTGCCTCATTATATTTTGCATTCAATATCGCATTTACAATGATATGATTTGTATCGATCTGTCTGTCACCATCTACAATCTGTTCACTTATCTGATTCAAATACTTTACCAGTTCATCATATTGTTTCTCTCTCGCAAGCGTCTCCATGCACAAGATATGATTTTTGAACTCGTGTGACCTTCGTTTTTGTTGTTCATAATGCTCCAGCATAGAATGATACAACTCAACTTGATTTTTTTCCTGCATTTCAAGTATTTCTTTTTCATGCAGCTTTGCTTCATGCTCCATAATATCACTGATCAGATAATACACAAATATATTCATAACGACCATTCCGAATGCGATCAGATACATCACCCTTTCCTGCATCTGATTCTTAACTCCAGAAGATACTGCAATCATTCCAGATACAGTTAAAATTGTAAATATTGGGAACGCAAGAAATTTGACCCATTCTGCATCATTTAATATATCAGATGATTTATTCTGAAACCGTCTGCGAATCAGTATAACAAATACAAACAATATAAGTTTTGCGCATATAACCAATAAGTTTCCTTTAAGTGCATATCCAGACTGTACCTCCCCAGCCCGTGAAAACATAATGCTATTTCCGGCATATACCAGATAATCTGCTCCCCATACCAGACTTGTGTACAACACAGACAATATACCGGACTTTGGTATGCTGATTCCAAAATAGACACACATATTTATGACTATCATAAGCACACCTACAATCTGTTTTATAATGATCCACTGTGATAAAAACATTCCACATGCAAAAAACTCCGCTGTCTGTATTCCTATCAGTGCATATTTATGCCATTTTTTCCAATTCTCCTGTTCTTTACAAAAGCTTTCAAAAAACATCACGCAGCAGATTACTTCAAATATAACAAGAGCCAGACTACTTATCCATTCAAGCATATTATATTTCTCCTTTATATGCTACAAATACTGCCTGAACCTCTTTATATCGGGCTTTTGGTATTGAAATTGTCTCATCATCATAAAGTGTAACTTTGTATCTTGATACCTGTCTGATATATTGTAAATTTACAAGATAGCTTTGATGTACTCGGACAAAATGATATAATTCCAGCTCTTCTTCCAGTTCATTCATTGTTCCGTACATAGTATAAATTCGTATTTTTTCATTTTCCAGAATATGAAATTCCAGTTTATGTAGTTTACTTTCAATATAGAGAATTTGAGCAAAGAGAACCTCTGTCTGTCCTTCCTTAAATGGAAACTTTTTTCTGGCATTGTTCTCTCTCTTTTTCTCCAAAATGGCATCCAGACACTCTTCCATTGCCACCTGCAGATTATATCCATTTTTTAAAAGGTAACGAACAGCACCAACCTTATATCCTTCCAGAGAATAATCTATATATGCCGTCACAAATACAATATAACTGTTAATTCCCCTCTCACGGATTTTCTTTGCTGTTGTAATACCATCCATGCCTTCCATATTTATATCAAGGAATATAATAGAATACTCAGAAGGGAATGTCTCATTTAGAAACTTCTCCCCGGAAATGAATGTATCGATTGTATATAGAATATCCTTTGTATTCAGATAGTCTTCTATATATACCCGTATCAGATCACGGAATTCTTTTTCATCATCACATATGGCAATCTTCATCATATGTCCCCCTCTTTTTCGCATAATGCATTATGTCTGTAAACAATATAATATAAGATTTTTGCCCATAAATCAATCGTCTGTCCTTTTTATTCGACAAAAAACAACATCAACATGCCAGCCATAAGACTACCTTCTGATAATCTTATTTTTAACACGTTAATGTTGTTTCTATATGTCCTCTATTCGATTATTTATTACTTATTCTTCACCCAGATATTTGTCGATGCTGACCAGCTTTACGCAAAGAACAAAGATCTTTGAAGCTGCTTCCATCTCCTCAACAGATGGGAAGGATGGTGCGATACGGATATTGCTGTCTTTTGGATCTTTACCGTATGGGAAGGTTGCACCTGCGCCTGTCAGAACAACTCCTGCATCCTTACACATTGCTACAATCTTCTTTGCACAGCCCTCTAATGCATCAAATGAAATAAAATATCCACCGACCGGTCTTATCCATGAGCCGATCTCAAGTCCTGCAAGTTCCTTGTCAAATTCATTCAGAACTGCTTCAAACTTTGGTCTTAAGATATCTGCATGCTTATCCATATGAGCCTTCATGCCATCGATGTTCTTAAAAAATCTTGTATGACGAAGCTGGTTGATCTTATCATGTCCGATTGTCTGAACAGTAAGCTGCTTCTTGATAAATTCAACATTTCTTGGAGATGTAGCAAGTGCTGCGATACCAGAACCAGGGAATGTAATCTTAGATGTAGAAGCAAACATGTATACCATATCAGGATTTCCAGCTTTCTCACATTCATCTAAAATATTTAAGATCTCTGCCTGCTTGTCCTTATATAAATGATGGATGCAGTATGCGTTATCCCAGAAGATTCTGAAGTCTTCTGCTGCAGGCTTTAATACTGCAAAACGTCTTACAACTTCATCTGAATATACGATTCCGGTTGGATTTGAATACTTTGGTACACACCAGATTCCCTTTACCGCAGGATCGTTATTTACATATTCCTCTACGAGATCCATGTCAGGTCCATCCTCTAATAAAGGAATATTGATCATTTCAATTCCGAAGAATTCTGTAATCTTGAAATGTCTGTCATATCCCGGTACAGGACAAAGGAACTTCACCTTGTCCAGCTTACACCATGGAGTAGAACCATTTACACCATGTGTCATGGAACGTGATACTGTATCATACATTACATTTAAGCTGGAGTTACCATATACGATGATATTCTCCTTCTTAACTTCCATCATATCTGCCATAAGCTGACGGCACTCACCGATACCATCCAGATCACCATAGTTTCTGGTATCATTTCCTAACAAAGTTCTCATATCCGAAGAACTATTAATCTCATCTAACATTCCCATAGACAATGCAAGCTGTGAGAATCCTGGCTTACCTCTTGCCATGTTCAGACTCAGACCTTTTGCCTGTTCTTCCTTATACTCCTCCAAAAGAGCGGCTTTTAAAGTCAATAATTCATCTTTACTCATATCTTTGTATTTCTTCATTCTACATACCTGTGCCTTTCACTTATTCTATTCCGGTTAAATCAATTATGTCCTGTAAAATTCCTATTAGCTATTTTAAAACATTTTTCAAAAAAGGCAAGCCTATAATTGAAAGTTCTTGCCTATTTCGTTTCAAATATCAACTATTTTATTGAATTTTCTTTATTTTATTCTGTTTTTTCTGCAAAAATCGTATTTTTCTCCATTATTTTCATGTATGACTTGTTTTCATTAAGTAATATACAACAAAATAACACCGGTCGGATTCTTTCCGACCGGTGTCATCTTATATGTATTTACAAATTGATACCTTTATAAGCACTTATCTTATTATAAGGAACCAAGATCCAGATACCATTTTCCGCCTCTCTTATAAACATACATAGTGAAATCATTCTCGATATCATCATCCTTGCCCTTTACCTTGATCGTGCCTTCCACGCGTGCAACCTGGCTGACCTTGATATCGTATTCATCTTCATAATCTTCCTGCTTATCTTCCAGCTTGCTGCCCTTTAATTTCTTAACCTTCTTGAACTTAACCTTGATGCTCTTTACTTTACCAACCTGGTATTCCAGAGATTCACCTGAATATTCAAGAATCTGATCTAACTGATCGATCATTTCATCTTTATCCATATCTTCTTCGTCCTTCGCATATTTAAGGACCTTCTTATCAATCAGCTTATACAGCTTCTTACCGCTCTGCTTTTCTACTGCATTTACATAAGCCTTAACAACTGCCTTTGGGCTCTGTTTACCGTGACCAGCAATTCCACCGATAATGTTAAAGATCAGGATCAATGCAACAACTGCTGCCGCTGCAATAATAACGATCTTCTTATTATTCACAATCGCATTCTTTACTTTATCAAATCCGCTGCCTGCCGGCTTATTACCCTGTGGCTGCTGTCCATACTGTCCACCATATGCCTGCTGGTTTGGATCATAATACTGCTGTCCGCCGTATGCCTGCTGGTTCGGATCATAATACTGCTGTCCGCCATATGCCTGCTGATTCGGATCATAATACTGCTGTCCGCCGTATGCCTGCTGATTTGGATTCATATTCTGAGCTGCTCCATCCGGCTGTCCGGCATTCATGCCATTTTGCTGATTTCCATTCATATTCTCGTCCATGTTACTCTCCTTTATAATTCAGACTAAATTTCATCTGACAGCCTCATCTGCCAGATAGCCCATCGATAACACAATATATTCATTATCGACAAAATTTATTCTACCATCTAAAATCTCAACAGACAATATATTTCTAAAATTTTCATAAAAGAAGTTTCGCACTTTTACATACTTCCCCACAAAAAATTCAGATACAACATTTCTGTCATATCCGGATTTCTACAAAAAAGAGAGATAACATAATTGCTATCTCTCTTCTTACGGTAGCCACTCACCAGTCATTCAGGCTCTCCATCTTGTCGAGCTGGTTCTGGATCAGTGAAACTACCATATCTCTTATCTCATAGGTCTTCATATCTGCAAATGTCTCATATGGGATCGGTGGCAGAAAATGAAGCTGTGTGATAACCTTTCGGAAGGATTTTCCTTCGAATGGTTTAAATGAATCATATAATACAACCGGCACGATCGGGCATTTTGCCTTCTGTGCGATCTTGAAGCTTCCCGGCAGGAAACCTCTCAGAGAATTATGGTTATGGTCATATCCGCCTTCCGGGAAAAGAATATATCGTCTTCCCGCTTTGATCTCTGTCGCAACGTCATTAATTACCTGAACCTGCTGCCTGAGATCGGTTTTATCCAGACGCTTTGCCTTTAACAGCTCACACAACTGCGTGACGATAAACAAATGTGACCGCTTCGCATCCATTACATATGTGCATGGCTTTTCATGTACACTTATAACACCAAGTGCATCGTACTTGCCCTGATGATTTGCAAACATGATATATCCGCCTTCCGTCGGCAGATTCTCCATGCCGGATGCAACTGTCTCGATACGCCCTCTTTTTTTTACATGCTCGATCATAACCTGTGCCATTCTGTAGCATGTCTCCTCATCATATTTCTCACCATGTCTGGCGTAATATGACATCTTCGGAACATAATACAAAATCAGAAAAAAACAGGAAATGATCACTATAAAAAATCTAACCATCTACCTAAATCCCCTGAATTTACAACTCTCTGTCCAAAAGTACTGCAATATCCAACAACTGGTTTTTTGATCCGGTGCGATCCGCACCGGATCCGGTCATTTATAAATCTCTACCCGTTACCTTTAATCGCATTAACGCTCTGGAAAGAGATGCTTCTGTCTGTTTGTACTCTTTCAGACTTTCCTTCTGCCTCAAACGTTCTTTCGCACGTTCAAGTGCCTGTTCAGCACGGACTCTGTCGATATCCTCCGGACGTTCTGCAGAATCCACCAGCATCGTTACACGGTTATTTACGATCTGGGCAAATCCTTCCCCGACAACACCAAGGATCTTCTTTCCATCCGGTGTATCAATTCGGATCTCCCCGATGCTGGTTGCAATGATCATATTCTCATGGTGAGGAAGCACCGCCATCTCACCATCTTCCAAAGGCAATACAAACTTCGTAACCTTATCATCAAAAAATACTTTATTACTTGATATGACTCTCAGGTAAAATGTATTCATGTCTGTCTGCCTCCTTTATCCTACTGTCCCTTTGCGGCTTTTTCTTTGACTTCTTCGATTCCGCCTACGTTAAAGAATGCCCACTCAGGATATTCATCCATCTCACCGTCTAAGATAGCCTTAAAGCCCTTTACTGTTTCTTTAAGCGGTACATATTTTCCCGGAACACCTGTAAAGTTCTCTGCTACATGGAATGGCTGTGATAAGAACTTCTGTACCTTACGTGCTCTTGTAACCGTAACCTTATCTTCCTCTGATAATTCTTCCATACCAAGAATTGCGATGATATCCTGTAATTCTCTGTATTTCTGAAGAATCTCCTGTACGCCTCTGGCTACATTATAATGTTCTTCACCGACAACGTCCACCTCCAGAATACGGGAATTGGATTCCAGAGGATCAACAGCAGGATAGATACCCTGTTCTACGATCTTTCTGGAAAGAACGGTTGTCGCATCCAGATGCGCAAATGTAGTTGCCGGAGCCGGATCTGTTAAGTCATCGGCAGGCACATAAACTGCCTGTACGGATGTAACGGATCCTGACTTTGTAGAAGCGATTCGCTCCTGCAACTCACCAAGCTCATTTGCCAGAGTTGGCTGATAACCAACTGCGGATGGCATACGTCCAAGCAGAGAAGAAACCTCTGATCCCGCCTGTACAAAACGGAAGATATTATCTATAAATAATAACACATCCTGATGATTTACGTCACGGAAATATTCTGCCATCGTAAGTCCTGTTTCCGCAACACGCATTCTTGCTCCAGGTGGCTCGTTCATCTGTCCAAACACTAAGGCTGTCTTGGATAATACCCCTGACTCTTTCATCTCTGTCCAGAGGTCATTACCCTCTCTGGAACGCTCACCGACACCGGTGAAGATAGAATATCCGCCATGCTCTGTTGCTACATTCTGGATCAGCTCCTGGATCAGAACGGTCTTACCTACACCGGCACCACCGAACAGACCGATCTTACCACCTTTGGCATATGGGGCAAGAAGATCGATAACCTTGATACCTGTTTCGAGAATCTCAACAACAGGGCTCTGATCCTCAAATGACGGAGGATCTCTGTGGATGACCCAGTGCTCTGTATCTGCCAGATTCGGTCCACCGTCCAGAGTGTCACCGGTTACATTAAATAATCTGCCAAGGGTATCTGTACCAACCGGAACCTTGATTCCCGATCCTGTCGGAACAACCTCCATATCTCTGGATAAGCCCTCGCTTGCTGCCAGCATGATGCATCTGACGGTATTATTTCCGATGTGCTGTGCAGCTTCCATTATGCATTTCTTTCCATGATTATCAACTTCCAGAGCATCCTTGATGTTTGGTAAATCATTATCCGGAAATTCTACGTCTACAACAGGTCCCATGACCTGTACTATTTTACCGTTTTTCAAAACATCAGACCTCCTATTTCTTATTCTGCAGAGCCTTCGCACCACCAACTACCTCGGTGATCTCCTGCGTGATCGCAGCCTGTCTGGCTCTGTTGTATTTAATACTGAGATCAGCTAACATATCTTTCGCGCTTCTGGTTGCAGAATCCATTGCCATCATTCGGGAATTCTGTTCACTACAGAAGGATTCAACCAGCGCTCCGTATATGAAACCTGTAATATAATTCGGAACAATTCGATCCATGACCGCTCTCGGAGAAGGTTCAATGATGATTTCCTCATGATAGACATCCGCCTGTGAGATCTTGAAATCCATCTTTCTGAACGGAAGAAGCTGGATCATCTCCGGCTCTGCCGTTACACTGTTTATCATCTTCGTGTAGATGATATAGACTTCATCGATCTTACCACTTTCGTAATTCTCCAGCATCTTATCCGCAATAACCCTTGCTCTGTGAAGACTTGGGTTCTGTGCTGTATACTGGAAATGAATATCAACCGGCACATTCTTCCTTGCAAAATAATGTCTTCCCACCTGTCCGACAACGTATAATTCGCTGTCCGGGTGGTTTGCCAGTTCTTCTTCTGCGATCTTAATGATATTATGGTTATATGCACCTGCCATGCCCTTATCGGCTGTAACTACAATATAACCTCTTTTCGGATTTTCCTTCTTTTCATCGTCTTCATTTTCGAAATAAAGATGATCCATATCAGGAAGATGTCGTAACAGTCGTGCCAGAGAAACCTGTAAAGTATAGAAATACGGTTCCGTATTCTCCAGATCCTTCTTCGCTTTTTTCAGTTTGGAAGAAGAGATCATGTACATGGCATTTGTGATCTTCATTGTATCCTTAATGCTTTTTATTCTGTTTTGGATTTCTTTGGTACTTGCCAATTACTCCACCCTCTTCATAAACTCTTTTCCTGCTTCAAGAATATGCTCTTTCAGATCATCTGTCAGAACCTTTCCTTCTTCAATCTCTTTGATAACATCCGGTTCTGCATCCTTGAAATATGCAAGCATATCCATCTGTGTCTGCTTTACTTTCTTGATATCTACATTTAAGAACAGCTTATTTGTTGCTGCAACCAGTGTAATAACCTGCTCTGCCATACTAAGCGGATGACATAACGGCTGCTTTAACAGCTCCATCAATCCCTTACCATAAGTAAGCTGCTCCTTTGTATTCTCATCCAGATCGGAACTGAACTGGGTGAATACTTCCATCTCACGGAACTGTGCAAGGTCGATACGGACGGTACCGGTTGCTTTCTTCATAGCCTTGGTCTGCGCTGCACCACCGACACGGGATACGGACAATCCTACATTTACCGCAGGACGCATACCTGAGAAGAACAGATCACTCTCAAGGAAGATCTGACCATCCGTGATGGAGATAACATTTGTTGGGATGTATGCAGATACATCACCTGCCTGTGTCTCTATAATAGGAAGGGCTGTGATCGAACCACCGCCTAATGAATCCTTTAACTTACTGGAACGCTCAAGCAGTCTGGAATGCAGATAGAATACATCACCAGGATATGCCTCACGTCCAGGGGAACGTCCAAGTAACAAGGACAGTGTTCTGTATGCTACTGCATGCTTTGACAGATCATCGTATACGATGAGCACGTCTTTTCCCTTATGCATAAAATATTCTGCCATCGATGTTCCTGCATATGGTGCTATATACTGAAGCGGTGCAGGATCACTGGCTGTTGATGCTACAATGATCGTATAGTCCATTGCATCATTCTTCTCAAGTGTGGAAACAATCTTTGCAACGGTGGATGCTTTCTGACCGATCGCTACATAGATGCAGACAACATCCTTTCCACGCTGGTTGATGATCGTATCAAGTGCGATCGAAGTCTTACCGGTCTGACGATCACCGATGATCAGCTCACGCTGTCCTTTACCGATTGGGAACATGGAATCGATCGACAGAATACCGGTCTGAAGTGGTTCATTGACCGACTGTCTGTCTGCGATACTTGGTGCTTCCTGCTCAACCGGCATGTAATCTGCCTCTTTGATCGCTCCCTTACCATCAATTGGTGCACCCAATGCATTGATGATTCTTCCAAGGAATTCTTCACCTACCGGTACGCCGGCTCTCTTACCTGTTCTGGTAACCTTTGTACCTTCTTTTATTCCGGTATCTTTTCCGAACAGGATACATCCGATCTCGGTTCTTCTGATATCCTGTACCATACCCTTGATACCATTTTCAAATACTACAATCTCACCATACATGGCATTATCAATACCATATATCGTTACTATTCCATCTCCTACCCAGATGACAGTTCCTACTTCTTTGTCCCGGGTGTCGAAGTCAAAATTCTCTATCTCACTTTTCAGTATGGAGATAATATCTCCTGAACTTATTGAACTCAAATCTTATCACCTCGTAACCAATCTTTGTGTAAGCCGCTTACATCTGCCTGCCAGACTCCAGTCATATTCCTTATTTCCGACCTTAATAATAAAGCCGCCGATCAGACTGTCTTTCTTCTCCAATGTCAGTTCCACATCTGAGGTCTTATATTCCTTTTTCAGAAAATCTTCAATCCCCTTCTTCTGTGTCTCCGTTGGAGGTGTCACATAATAAAGGGTTGCAAGAAGGACATCTGCCTTCTTCTTTATAAGAACTCTGTATTCCCTGCATATCTCAAAGAACTGATCAAAATCAGAATTGTTGCAAAGTACCTTTAAGAATTTTACCGTAGTCTTTGAACCGTCGAATATCTTATCGATAACTTCTGACTTTTTTTCTCTGCTGACAACCGGACACGTAAGTGCCTCCTGTAATTCAGGATTCTCCCTGACAACTGCTTCCATATCTGAAAGCTCAGCCGCATCAATATTCAGCTCGCACAAAACTTCAGCATAATTAATTGCTTTCTGTGTCATGGGCCTCACCTGCTTTTTCTATAAACTCATCATATAGTGACTGATTTTTCGCGTCATTTGAGTCTTCACCCAGAATCTTAGCCGCTGCCGACATTGCAAGCTCTGCAACCTGAGATTCCATATCGCTCAAAGCCTTTTCACGCTGTACTTCTATAGTTTTTTCCGCATCCTTGATCATACGGTTTGATTTCTCGCCTGCATCTGCCACAATCCTGTTATATTCATTCTGTGCAGCCTGTCTGGATTTATCCCGCATGGTATCACATTCATCCTGAACACCTGCGAGAGTATCTTCATATTGCTGCTTCAGTTTCATGGCATCATCCTTCGTCTGATTGGCATTCGCGATCGAGGATTTGATCATCTCTTCACGTTCTGCCATGATCTTATTGATCGGACCGATCAGGAATTTCTTTAACAGAAGAAACAAAACTATAATATTAATTATGGTTATGGCTATGGACGAGACACTTAAATTTATCATTTAATGACCTCCTGCCTTTCTGTCTGTTTTCGCTATCCGACAATTACGATTCCTTCATATCTATTATGATATAGTGCCGCAATCATCATATTCTTATAAATATTATTTCAGAAGAAGAATGATCAAAAGACCAATTACCAGACCGTAAACGGCTGTTGCCTCTGCAAGTGCTCCACCAATGATCAGAAGCTTTGTGATCTTACTGTCTGCTTCCGGCTGTCTTGCTACTGCTTCTACTGCCTTTGATGTTGCGATTCCAAGTCCGATACCTGCACCAATACCTGTTAATACTGCTATAGCAGCTCCAATTGCGATTACTGTATTCATAATTATTATCTCCTTTTCATTTTCCTTATGTTAATCTTAGTCTTCTCCCAATCCTTCCTGCATGTAGAGTGCAGTTAAGAATGTGAATACAAATGCCTGAAGTAAGCCATCAAAGATATCAAAATAAAGGCTTAACGGAATAGGCACAATGACAGGCGCTACCGCCTCAATTAATTTCATTACAACAAATGCACCTAAAACATTGCCGAACAATCGCATACATAACGACAATGGTTTTATTACAAGCTCCATTACATTTATAGGTGCTACTATTGCTACCGGCTCTGCAAAGCTCTTAAGCCAGCCTTTCGGTCCCCTGCTTCTAATACAGACAACCTGAACCATGACTATACTCATGATCGCCAGTGCTGCTGTTACGTTCAGATCCTTGGTTGGTGGTTTAAATCCAAATATACCTGCGATATTTGCCATTCCGATATACAAAATGACAGTGATCAGATACGGTATATATGCCTTACCTTTTTCTCCCAAAACGTCACTAAACAGATTATTAAATGTCGTAATGATCGACTCCAGAGCAAGCTGTTTCTTTCCCGGATTCTCAACTTTCAGATTCCGGACAAGTATAACGGACAACAGAACAAGTACCGCCATAATGATCCATGTTACCACGATTGATTCCGAGATCGGGATTCCACCAAAAATTGGAATGGTAAAGAGAGTCTCGCAATTCAGCTCCTCTGTTAACTTTTCTGCAAGGTCACCCGTAGGTCTTCACTTCCTCTCATGTAATTTTTTCAAAGGGCATACTAACTGTTAAGGATATTTATTACTTCTCTTGCATCACTCTCGGAAAATCCTTTTACTGTATTCTCCGTATTGATCCAGTAATCAGCAAGTCCAACTCTGTCCCAGTCTGAATCCATGTCATCTAAGATCACCAGCCTGTCTACATCGTGTTGGTCTACATAGTCCTTAACCTCAAAGCACCGTCCATAATCCTCATACTTGCCGGATATATGTTCCTGCGGCGGAGTTACATCGGATATAACGAGACCTTCCTCCTTAAGCTTCAGGATCAGCTCCTGTGCTCTCTCGTCACATACCGGATCTTTCATAACCTCTTTCCGCCAGTTAAAGATCGCTACCAGCTTCGCATCTGTTGCCTTTACAACATCTGCAAGGTTTTTTACATTTTTTCTGTCAACGGTTTCACCCGGATTGTTACAGATGAATTTGTTTGAATTTAACACACCGTCAATGTCGAAAAAAATGACTTTCATTTAAATTTCCTCCTGCATCCTTCCATGTGCTTCCAGTCGTCCTTTAAACAACAACGTATTATAGCACACCACTTTTTATTTTTCACCTTTTATTAATATATTAATAAAAAATATATTTCTAAACTTTTTATAAAAAATCATAACTAATTCTACTCTGTAAAGTAAAATAGCCCCATCCTTTTCAGGCTTTCTTCTGTTTTTTACGTTGTTCATAAAACAGAAGAAACTCTTACCGGAGAATGGGGCTTTATTTCTGAATATCTGTATTCTATTCAGCCCCACCTGTAATGATCCATGGTGCCGGCTGAGCAACAAATACATTTTCTTTATTTGTCTTGGATACGTTGATCTGTAACGCTTCCATATTCTGAATACCGAATTTGTCAAAAATCAGCTTGGTCTCTGCAAGGATACCAAGATCTAATGTGTAAATAACAAACTGCATCTGCGGATTGATCGCAAGCAGGCGTTCAATATCAGATTCCAGATAATGATTCGCAACGATAAATGCAAGTCTTGGTACCGGAATCTTACTTAAGGATTCTTCGCTCATATCTGGAATGATCTGCACGTTATGAACTCCAAACTTCTCAACATTTTCCTCCATAGATCTTCTGGAACCGCTGTCCGGCTCTACTGCAATGATCTGACCTTCGCTCGCTGTGATCGCAGCTTCGATAACGATACTCTCTGCCATCAGAGCAAGAATCGTGTCATGAGTATCTACACCGAGAATACTCATGATAACCGCGCGGATCTCATTGCATACATAATGAACCGATCCCTTTGTAAACAGATCATTCTTCATACCGTACCGTACGGATTCTCTGGTCTTCTCGTTTATGATAAATATAACCGTCGGTTCGGATATCTTCTTATTAATAACATTCTTGAGCTTTGCATTTGTAAGTTCACTTCCCGGCTCTGTTCCTTCGCCGATCCAGATATCATATTCGCCAAATCCCGCTTCCCATAATGTATAGAAGAGATCTTCATGACTGGCATCAGTATAGATCAGAACCCGCTTATGTGTATCAATCGTTGGCACGACATTTTTCTGTCTGCCGCAGATATTAAGCATCTTTATCTTCTCCGGGCTGACATCCATCTTATTTGCAAAGAAGCCAAGCCAGTTCAACATGCCTGAATTACTGAACGTATTTTTCATTGTTTTCTACCCCACTTTTCTATCGTATTTTCCAATCAGATAACCTTCTCCAATCGGATTGTCGTTTTCTAAAACAGTCTTTATAATTATACAATTTTTCTCGTTAACTGTAAATTCTTTTGTGTGTTTTTCACACATCTATCCACGAAGTGTTTCATCAATTCCGAGTGCGATCGCATTCACGATATCTTCAAACCGGTAATCAAACAGATAATTATCCTTATCACTGTCAATAAATCCAGTCTCGATCAGAATTGCCGGCATCGTTGTCCGGCGCAGAACAGCCAGATTCTTCCGTTCCTCAACTCCCAGATTCTCAAATCCGATCTTTGCAAGCTCTGCATCCACATTTTCTGCCATTTCATATGCAATCCCTGATGTATTATAAACCAAGGTTTCCACTCCGTTATATTTGTTCGGATACGGTGCAGCATTCCTGTGCAGGGAGATAAAATAATCCGCACCGCTCTCATTTCCGATCTGTGCTTTTCTTGTCGGCGAATCATAGACATCTGTCGTTCTCGTAAATTCCACGTCATAACCAAGCTCTGACAACGCATCACCGAGTGCCAAAGCCAAATTCAGGTTGTCATTCTTCTCCGTTCTTCCATTATAAGATGCCCCATTGTCAAATCCACCATGTCCGGCATCGATCATTATTTTTATAGCCATAAAAAACCTGCATACTCTGTTTGCTACAGTATATGCAGGTTCTCTGTTATATGTACTTAATTTTCACGACTTCAGTATGCCTGTCTCACATACTGCATACATTTTTATATGAAAGGATTGATCTTAAGCCAGCACTTTCTTGATGGCTGCAAGCAGCTCATCATATGTCTCATAAGCCGGAAGATCAGGATTGTCTGCTTTGATCTGATCGGTGCTCTTAAAGAGGAATCCGGCCTTGCTTGCACGGATCATTCCAAGATCGTTGTGGCTGTCACCACTTGCGATCGTATCATAACCGATAGACTGAAGTGCTTTTACGGTTGTGTATTTGGATTTCTCACAACGCATCTTAAAGCCTGTGATCTCTCCACTTTCTGCTACCTCTAATGAATTACAGAAAATTGTCGGCCAGCCGAGCTTCTTCATAAGCGGGCTTGCAAACTGTGTAAATGTATCACTGATAATGATAACCTGTGTCATAGAACGAAGCTCATCTAAGAATTCCTTTGCACCGGGAATCGGATCGATCTTTGCGATCGTTTCCTGAATCTCTTTTAAGCCAAGTCCATGTTCTTTTAATATACCAAGACGCCAGTTCATTAATTTGTCGTAATCCGGCTCATCTCTTGTTGTTCTCTTTAACTCCGGGATACCGCTTGCCTCTGCAAATGCGATCCAAATCTCCGGTACTAATACACCTTCCAAATCCAAACATACAATGTCCATTTCTGGTTCCTCCTGTTATCTACATTCTCGCTTCATTATAATATACCACCTGCCATTCTGCAATACCCTTGGGCTAACAGAATAGCTGGGGTGGGTTATGAATGGGCTATCCGTATGTATATAAAAGATCCGTTTCGTTCCCTGTGAACTACATATGCCTAATTCGCTCATGCTTCTGTGCAAACTCGCCCTACGGGCTCAGACATGCACCCGCATTCGCTGGCAATATGTAGCTCCCTACGGAAACTCCACTATATATCTTTTATATACATACGGATAGCCCATCTACAACCCACCCCAGCTATTCTTTCCACTTATGTACATTTCTCTCCCTCTGCCTTGTATCTGCTACAGATACAAGGTGATGTCTATATATCAGAAATGTTGCACAGAGAATCCTTCCTATATCAAAAGCTTTGCTCCGTTATCGTTATAAGATACATATGGCTGACGTCAGGGCTGCGCCGGGCATTGCAATAACATTGTGAGGATTTCGTTATGAGGTTTGCACTAGCTGTCAGCACAAAGCCCTTGTCTGAGTCCGTAAGGACGAGTTTGGGCGACTGCTGACAAATAAGCGTGCGAACCGAATAGAAACCCGGAACTCGTTATTGCAATGCCCGGTGTAGCCCTGACGTCAGCCATATGTATCGAAGATGGATCAGAAGAATAAAATCTTGTGGCCCTGGTCGATCTGGTAGTAGGAGATTTTGTGCTGTCTGGCAAATTCCTTCTCTGTTTCCATCTCGCCATGGAGATTGGAGCGAAGCATCCACGACAGCAACAGACCTGCCGCAAACAGTCCGCCACAGACAATGCCCTGTATGATCGGCAACAATTTAAATCCTGTAAGTAAAATATTTATCGAATCCATGTCTTATCCTGCCTTTCTTTTACATAATCAGTCGTTGTTGAAGATGCAAGTCGTTCTTTGTCGTGCTTATACCTGTTGTATTTACTGAGATTTCTGGTAAAAAGTCCCGCCGCCAGCATAAAAAGGAATACAATGATCGACCCTCCATATTCATGGAAAAAGCCATACCCTTTTGCAATTCCCTGATTGATTTCATAAAATACAACCGCTCCGATCGTGCAGCATACAACTCCGGTCATCACCGCATCCGAAATAAAACTCCTTTTATTCACCGGAATATTGCCAACAACCTTTCCGGTCTGTCCATTGACCAGTATCGTATAAAGCTCATGCCTATACCAGAAGGTCATGAACCATGCGGGCAGGAGCGCATACTCAATCTTATCCACACTGTACTGTTCAATGCTCTTCTCTATGTAAGTCGTTCCTGTATCTTCTATCATTGCTTTATCCATAGCATCACTTATCCTCTGATGGATGTCCGGCGCAGCCTCTCTGGACGGCACATCATACCGATCTGCATAGAATCCGGACAGATACGATGGATCAAATGGCTTTAATGCTTCCATATGATATGGTTCCAGACGACTGGATAGCCGATCATCTAATTTTCTGGATGCATCAAAGGTAACCTGTTCAAAATTTCCATATGCATCTGCAAACATATCTGTCTTCTCATTTATACCTACAGAGACACTTCTCGTTTCCGCATCATATTTCTGATTCTGAAATGATCCCGGATACAATCCCATCTTCTTCGATGACTGCAGCATCGTATAAAAGGATTGGTTTCTGTTCATTCCGGCATTAAAGATATTTTCCGGTTCTTTCTTCTCAGCTTCATTACTCGTCACCAGATGCAGATTTGCTTTTTTCCGCATATACACTGTATACAGCCAATATGGAATATAGATTCCACGGATCTTGTCAATCTTCGGATGCTTGATCTCTCTTGGCACATATCTGCCTGTACCGAATTTCTCTTTGATCGCATCCACTGCCTGCTGTTCCGTTATGGAAAATGGAATGATATAATCCGGCCATACTTCCTTCGATTCACGGTCAAATATAACCGTCGGCTGTCCACAAAACGAACAAAAAGTTGCCCGCTCATTTCCATGGATCATAATCTGTGCTCCGCAGGAAGTACAGCGGAATATCTGAACCGACATCAGTCGTTCTCCCTGCATCTCTCTCCGGTCACCTGTATAAGCAGTGTCTTGTGCCTGCCGCTCTGATTTTTCTGATATATCTTCTGCTTCCGTCTGTTTTGATGCAGCCGATATATCTTCCGGTCTGTTATTCCGCATCTCAAATGCCAACAGATCCGCATCCCAGTCAGGATTGATCTGGATTTCCTTCTCTCCATGCCACTTCTGATCTTTATCAAGACCAAACCACAGATTATCAAATGATCGTTTTCCGTCTTCTTTTTCCTCTGTATCCGGATCTACTTCCTTTAACTTCATATGGAATCTGCGTTCACTTGTCTGACCACATTGTGTACATTTCATTTTTCCGAGATCCGGATCATATACCAGCACACCCCCACATGCCTCACACTTATAGATCATATGTTTCTCCCCTTGAAATTCATCAAATTTTATTATGATATTTTTTCGATACTGGACTCGTTGCCTGCTCCAGCCATATGCGTTCTTCCTCCGTCAGATATGGAGCGATCTTCTCATACACATTCTTGTGATATTCATTCAATCGTTGGAGCTCACGATCTGTCATCAGTTCCGGTATCAAAGCTTCTGTATCAAACGGAACCCAGGTCAGAGTTTCAAATTCCAGAAATGTTCCATTTGCTTCCGTTTCTTTCAAGAATACCTCCGGAAGCTTGCCTGCCGGTTTTCCTGCTTTCTTACAAAGAACCAGATTCTCATGACGGATGCCAAACCTTCCTTCTATATATAAACCCGGTTCATCTGATGTGATCATTCCTTCTTCGAATACTGCTGTCGGTCTGCGTTCTTCCATGATTCGGAAGTGGATCCTGTTTGGTCCTTCGTGTACATTTAACAGATATCCGACTCCATGACCGGTACCATGATTGAAATCCAGGTCATACCGCCACAGTGGTTCACGCGCCAGATAATCGAGATTCTCACCACGCGTTCCATGTTTAAATCTTGCTGCTGCCAGATTCAAATGTCCGATCAGCACCAGTGTATATGCCCATTTCTCTTCCTCTGTCAGAGTTCCGAGCGTAATCGTTCTGGTGATATCAGTCGTTCCCTCCATGTAATGACCGCCACTGTCCACTAATAAGAAGCTCTCCGGTTTTAATTCGACATTTGTCTCCTCTGTCGGTTCATAATGTACGATCGCGCCATGTGGACCATATGCAGATATCGTATCAAAGCTCGGCTCAATATACCCCTTTTGCTCTTTTCGAAAAGACTCCAGCTTCTCTGCTGCCGAAAGCTCTGTGATCGTTTCTGTTCCGATATGATGCTTAAGCCAGTAGATAAATTTCGTTACGGCAACTCCATCCTTGATATGCGCATTCCGTTCATTTTCACACTCTACAGAATTCTTCTGTGCCTTCATCAACTGAATAGCAGACGGTTCATCGACTACGGATACAGTCTCCGGTATACAGCTTCTCAATCTGTAATTGGCCTGACAACCATCCAGCAATATCGTTACCTGCTCTGCCTTTTTATGTGTTTGAATGACCTCCGGCAACCGCTTCAGATCCGTATAGATCTCATTATACGGATGAAGTGTGATCCCATCAACGGCAAGTCCTCTGGTGATTTCATCGTTTAAGATCGCATCATTGATATATAAACGACAGTCTTCATCTGCGATCAGCATATATGACAGGAATACCGGATTACAGTCTATATCATTTCCTCGCAGATTCAGAAGCCATGCGATCTCGTCCAGCGCAGAGATCACCCGGGCATCCGCACCTGCGGATCTTATTGACGCTCTGACACGCGCAAGCTTATCCGCACGGGTTTCGCCTGTGTATGAAAATGGTAATTCAAATACCGGCTCATGTGACAGCTCCGGTCTGTCCGCCCAGAGTTCATCGACCAGATCCAGTTCACCATTTAAAGTGACCTTTTTATCGCCCAGTTTGCCAAGCATCCTATCAGCAAAATCCAAGCTGACGGTTCTTCCATCAAAGCCTACAACCTTTTCCGGTTCCAGATGGTCATACAAATATTCTTCGATCGTTGGAACGCCCGGCTGTCCACTCTTCATCAGTTCGATCGTACTGCCTGCAAGCTGTGCTTCCGCCTGAATGAAATACCGCCCATCTGTAAACAATGCCGCCGTATCAGGGAGCACAACCAGTGTTCCGGCAGATCCTGTAAACCCGGACATATATTCTCTTTCCCTGAAATATGCTCCAACATATTCGGATGCATGAAAGTCATCCGTAGTAATCACATAAGCATCTACACCTGTTTCCTTCATTTTCTCACGCAGCTCTGCCAGCTTCTCTATTGTCGTCATCATATTCACCTTCTCATGTTCTAATCGACCGGTTTCAGGTAAATTCCGGAAAATGCCGGAAGGTCAAATCCAAAATCTCCATTTACACCCTTAATCGTTTTCTCTGTATCTTTTGTGCTTCCGCCAAATTTATTCCAGTCGCTGTTGATCAGTACCTTCATTGTATCACCATTCCCATAATTAAAGTGATAATTTTTATATACAAGTCCCGACAGGTTTAATACAACGATCACCTTATCTTCATTTACTTCACGCTGAAAGATATAGACAACATCATTTTCCTTACCGCAAAGGATCCATGCAAATCCGTTCGGATCATCATCCCATGCAGATAATGCCGGCTCTTTCATATAAATTTTATTCAGTGCTTTCATATACTGGTGGAAAGAATCATGGTTCGGATATTTCAAAAGATCCCAGTCCTGCTCGCGCTTCTCATCCCACTCGCGGAACTGTCCGATCTCATTTCCCATAAAGTTCAACTTCTTACCCGGATGCGCATACATATAAGCATATAATGCCTTTGCCTGCGGGAACTTTTCTTCATACATACCCGCCATCTTCTGAATGATCGTTGCCTTTCCATGTACAACCTCATCGTGTGACAAAGGAAGCAGATACCGTTCGTTATAGTTATACATCATCGAGAATGTCAGGTCATGATAATGCTCGCCTCGGACAAATGGAAGTGTACGGAAGAAATTCAGTGTATCATTCATCCAGCCCATATCCCATTTGTAATCAAAGCCCAGTCCGCCATATTTTGTTTCCTTCGTTGTACCCTTGAAGTCTGTCGAGTCTTCGGCACACAGGATGATCGAAGGATGACGATCCTTTAACCCCTGATTCATATTCCGGATAAAATCAACCGCCCGGTCATTTACACCACGGCTCTCATCCCCCATCCAGTAGATGATACGGCTAATCGCATCCATACGAAGTCCGTCAAAATGATACTCCGACAGCCAGTAATTCGCCGCAGACTGTAAGAAGCTCCGCACTTCTCCTTTGGAATGAATGAAGTTCATGCTTCCCCATTCACTGTATCCCACATCGTTGCTTGGATATTCATACAATGCCGTGCCATCATATCTGGCAAGTCCATAGTCATCAAGTGCGAAATGAACCGGAACAAAATCAAGAATTGTACCAATATTATGCTGATGCAGAATATCGATCATTTCCTTCAACTCATCTGCTGTTCCATATCTGGATGTCGGACTGAAAAATCCGGTATTCTGATAGCCCCAGGACTGATCGGACGGATGCTCGGAGAGCGGCATGAACTCTACATAATTATATCCCTGCTCTTTCACATATTCCGCAAGCATCGGAGCGATCTCCTTATAGGTATACCAGCTCTCCGCTACCCGGTTGCTCTCTGCGATCTCCTCCGGTGTCAGCGGATTTCCCTGTTCATCAAAGACCGGTTTTGTGCGCCAGGAACCCAGATGAACTTCATAGATGTTAAGTGGACTGCCCTGACATACACTACGGTTCTTCATCCATTTGGCATCATGGAAACGATATGTATCCATATCCCGGATAATGGATGCAAATGCCGGACGCAGCTCCATGCCGAAGCCATACGGATCACAATGCTCCATGCTGCTGCCGTCTCTGTGATAGATCTTATATTTGTACATCATGCCCGGTCTTGCTTCCGGCACAAATACCTTGAAAAAGCTGCCGTCATAACAGCGTTCCATGACCGTCTCGTTCCAGTCGTTGAATTCACCGATCACATTTACCCCCAGAGCATTCGGTGCATATGTGACAAATTCCACACCACTGACAACCGTCTTCTTTCCTGTGACCTCTTTCTTCACATGCGCCCCCAGTTCTCTATATGCATCAAAGCTTCTTCCGGAATAAAATTCGTAAATATCCATGTCATTCTCCTTTGTATTTGTACAGATGATTCTTTATTGACTATAGTAAATTTATAGATTAAAATAGACATGTTTATTATATGAGATTACAAAAGCTGACACCATAGCCAATAATTGAATAACGTCAATTTATTGACCATAGTCAACAAACAGTAAATCAGGAGATTGCAATGGATTTAAGAATACAGAAAACCAAGAACAGCATTTTCAGTGCTTTTATAGAATTACGTGCGGCAAAACCGCTCGAAAAGATTACGATCCGGGAGCTGACCCAGAAAGCAAATATCAGCAAACAGACATTTTATCTTCATTTTAAAGATATCTACGATCTGTCGGAATATCTGGAAAATGACGCGATCACGTCACTGGTTGCAGACATTCCAAATCCGGATCTTATCATCACAGATCCGGCTGCCGCAGCCAGACTGCTCTGTACCGCATTTATCACACAGGGACATCTGTTCAACATTCTTTTCCCGGATGATGACAGAAGCTGTGGCGTGCTCACCAACAAACTGGAAGCCCGCATTAAGGAACTGATCTTTATCACGCATCCGGAATTCAAAGACAATCTGGAGAAAAATATCACAATTTCTCTGCTGATTCAAGGAAGCGTACATACCTTCTTAAAATATAAGGAAGAAGATACCGAGCAGGTGATCGAGATTCTTGCCGATACCATCGGAAGGATTGCCGACCATTCCTAATCATTCCTCGAACATTTCTCCGCATCAATAGCCAGAACAAACATAAGTGCAATAAGTGCGTTTTGTGGATCATATACATCGATCACATATTGATCTGTCATATGAAACAGTTCCTTTGATATGGATGCAACCATACCACCTGCAGCATCTATGATCTTGTAATCCCATTCCATAAAGCTTCCATCAATATGCCATCCATTATAATCAATATCATATCGGGGCTTAAGAAAGGAAAACTCTTTCTTAATGCATCCCAGATATTGATTTCCCTGATAGATCTCAAATTTTGGAAGAAATGTGAATATCTGCTCCTTTACTGTACCGACTTCATTCCCATATGGATCGAAAATCTTCAGACAATGTCCCCAGGATATCTGTCCCTTTACCACATATATCGGATTCCCCTGTTCATTATAAATATCATAACTGTCAAACCACGAAAACAGTCTCTGTTTAAAATACATTCTCATACTGCCACCTCCGCTCATTCTGCTGTACTTACTTATATTATCGCTTCATTGCCTTGAGTGCAGCTTTTTCCTCCGGTGTGATACGGAAGGATTCCTGCATCTTCTGGATTGCTTTGTTAAATGTGAAATCATCCAGATGGTTATTATTTAAAAATACCTTCGTCGGCTCCGGACATTTTACATAGGCTTCTGCAAGTCCCCATGCAACACCCATTTTCAGATAATAGCCATCATTCTTCATATGATCGTATGCATATAACACCTTATCAATATAGGCATCATTCAGATAATAATTCAACATCATAACTGCTACAAACCGCAGTTCAAACTCACGATTTCTCTCATTTGCAGGCTTGCCATCGATTACTCCCTGCTCGTCCAGATACGGCATCAGGAAATCCCACACTTCCTGCTGATACTGGTTTGCGATCTTAAAGGTATTACAACAGGTATCGCAGATCGACCAGTCATCGATCTTTGGTATGAACCGTCCCATATATGTGAGAATGTCGTCGATCTTTCCTCTGGCATAGCCAAGCACGATGCCCTGTAGCATGACTTCTTCAAAGGTATCATCCCTTGCACCATCCAGATACTCCTTCCAGTTTACAGACGCAATCTCTTTCGCCATTTTGCGCAGCACCGGAATCCGAACGCCGATGATATTTCCTGCTCCCGGTGACAGACTCGCTGTAAATTTTCCATATTCAACATCCATATTTTTATACAACTCATCCCGTACCAGATCGTGAACTGTATATTCATTCGTATCTCCCATTTTTCCTCCTGCACCTGCACCCATATCGTTTAAAATTTAAACACCTTGCCAACCTCCGGTGTATAGCCATCCAGATAAGAAAGGATCTCATCTGTATCTGTCATCACCTGATAGATCTCGTTTGTTACATGGTTCATAAAACCCTTCTCGACACATTCATCCATCATCTGAAACAGGGAATTAAAGAATCCATCCTGGTTGTAGACAATGATCGCCTTGCCATGTCGTCCAAGCTGCTTTAAAGTCAGCACCTCAAAAAATTCCTCAAATGTTCCGATTCCACCCGGCACCATGATAAATGCATCACTCCGATCCTCCATGATCTGTTTCCGCTCACGCATCGTCTCTGTCCGGATCAGCTCTGTACATTTGTCATAGATGATGCCGTCCACATTAAAAAATGTCGGTGCAACGCCAACGATCTCACCGTTTCCGGCACTTGCTCCTCTGGCGGCAGCCCCCATAAGACCTCTTGCACCCGCGCCAAATACTAATGTATGTCCTCTCTCTGCCAGCTTCTTTCCAAGATTAAAAACCGCATCCATGTATGCCTGATCAATGTCATTACTGGATGCACCAAATATACATATATTCATACTGCTACTCCATTTTCCTTTTATCACTGTTCATCGCTCTGTGAGCAACCTTATCCTATAGTATGCTATAGAGTTCACTGAAATTCAAATTATATTCTTATAAACCAGTCCAGTTCTTCCACCCGGTCGAGATTCTCATCCGAATGTTCGATCTCTCTGGAATACCGGTACACCAGTTCAATCAGATCAGCCATCTCTAACTTCTCACTGCACTTTATCCATCTGGCGAGAAGCAGCAGGAAGATTACTGTCACATGACCCACCGCGGAATCTATTTTACCAAGAATATTCCCATCATAGACCGCACCTAACAAATAGATCGAGATAAAATAAACAACGATCTGCTCCAGCACGATTTCAAGTGAAGGCAGGCTGCTGTTTCCCCACCATGACAGAAATCGTTTCTTATTCGCTGTGAAACCGGCTTCCCCCAGATCAAACAAAAGCACTTCGGATTCCACCAGCACATCATCCCAGTCCTGATATAACAGCTCCAGCTCCTCTGACAGGAATCTCATATGCTTCCGGAACAGTTCATATTCATCTTTCACGCAGACTTTATCTGTATCCTCACATTCATCCCAGTCGATCAGATCCCCTTCTTCATAATGTCTCTGTGCGGAAGCACCGATCTGCAATACCTTTCTGATCCTTGCTTTCAGACTTTCTTCCCGGTTCTGGGTAATCTTCAAAATCTCCTCCCGGATATCCTCAAGATTGGAAAACAGGAAATAATCATAATCCTCAAATACTTCTTCCTCATCGTCTTCTTCACAGACAAATGTTACCGGTTCTGTCTTCTGCATCAATATCCTTGCCACCTCCGGGCAGGAAAGCGATAATGAAATCTCTCTTATATTTTCAAATTCTTCCGTATGTCTTGGATATTCCCGGCAGGTCGTGCATAAGCTGTCTTTTCCCATATGCTTATACATGTCGCACAGTCCATCATCCCGCAAAAATGCACATTTGCCCTTCCGGTTATGTCCGAATACGCCTTCTTCCCACTGTATATTCCGGTGAAGTGTCTGCCTATATTCTCCTGCGTAATTCCGATATTTTTCCAATGATTCATCATCGATCACGATCTGCCAGTCAGAACAGCAGGTGTCCGGGCATTTGTCCGCTATACATCTAAACTTTTTATAATAATCCGGATAAGAATAAATCATATCTCTGCCTCACAAACATTTATATATCGTCACTGAGAATATTGCTCTCCCATGTTCCCTTATGCCGGTGCCGAAATGCCAACGATCATTTTATCCTTCAATCAAATGATACGAAATCTGAACACGGCAATTTCTATTATATTAGACCTGCATAAATGAATCAAGCTCGCAATCCATAGAAATTATTGACAAACGATAATTTTAATGATATTTTGAAACTGTAATTATTGTTTTTCGATAATTTTTAGATAAAATCAGCTATCAGAAAGGATATAACCATGAATCAGATTTTTACAACTCCGTTTGAATGGATCGCAGTATGGCTTCGAAAGCTTTCATTATCCGGAAACTCCGGTAACTGTATCGCGATCATACTTTATATCATTATCTGCTGTCTCCCGGCAATCGCATTTCTGCTTCTTTGTCTAAGGAAAAAGAAGATCCGTGCAGACTATCTGTTACTCGTATGCTCTGCTGCCCTCTTTATCGGCATTTACCTGATGATAAATCCGGGGCTTATGCCCCCCTATTTTCGTTATTCGATACCTATGATCAATCTGGCAATATCGACAACCCTGTGGTCCATCTTTATCTGTTACATCATTCTCCGGGTTCTTGCCATAATCCGGTATGCAAATGAGATCAATCTGGCAAAGATCGCACAGGTTTTCATCATTCTTGTAATGATCATATCAATCATTAATATCTGTTTCATAAAGCTTCCAAAACTATGGGTTTCTGCAAATCAAACAGGTCCTGACCTGTATTCCCGGATCATATCATCAGAAGATGGTGCTGTTATGCTTGATAATGGCAGCATGAGATCATTTCAGCCTGACCGCATTCCGTTACTCCTCTGCGACCTGGTTCCATCCCTGTTATTCATCTGGGTATTGATCGCATCCTTCCGGCTGTGTCGTTCTCTGAAAGACAATCATTTCACCGATCAGACGATCCAGGATGCAGGGGCACTCTCCCATCTGTGTATAAGAGTTCTCTGCATTACGGCAGTACTTGAAGTTGTTCGAAACATCCTGCAGCTTCTTATGCTTCCGTCACTTTCAGATACGACCTTTACCGTATCTCTTCCTATTATAGAGATACTTCTGACCGTAACGGCATTTATCCTTGCAAAGAAATTCGAGACAGCACACACGCTGGAAGAAGAAAATGAAGCATTCATTTAACACGGAGGTTTCATATGGCAATTAAGATCAATCTGGAAAAAGTCTTAAAAGAAAATAATATGACTTCTAAAGAATTATGCAAAAAGATCGGCATAACCGAAGCAAATCTTTCCATTTTGCGAAGCGGAAAAGCAAAAGGTGTCCGATTTACAACCATCAATAAAATATGTTACTACCTGCACTGTGATGTAGGCGATATTCTGTCATTTGACGGAAATCTTGATGAGGAGGAAGAAGCATGAAGAAATTTTTATCTATAAGTATACTGACCATTTTAGGTCTGACTGTCCTTTCCGGCTGTCAGCTTGCAAAGAAAGAAAATACCCCATCTGCAGTTACCAAGCATCTGGTTGGCATCTATTGTACAGCAACACCTCTGGATGATCAGGAAGAACCGATTTCCTGCACATATGATCAGAAAACAGATACTTTCAAACCGGATAATCCCGATATCTCCGGCTGCTATCTTGCCGCAATTAAAGTTGATGTATCCGAAGAAGAAGGAGATTTCTATTATTCGTTCCGTTCCGATATGATGGCTGAACCATCTATAAACATTTCCGGTTCCGATGGAACGAGCACTACCTCCTATGAGTCTTCATCCCATACACTAATCGGTCAAAGCAATTATATATATCCGCCTGATGGTACCACAGAAGCTTCCTTATCCCTTTCCGGCACTCTCTATGTTGATCCGGACAAAACAGATTATTCCACAGATTCAGATCTTTATTATATCTATCTGAATCTAATCTATCAGAAAGAAAATGGTGATCTCTTTATAACACCCGGCTCTCCTGTTTCAATCATGAACGAAGGCGAATCAACGACTCAAACCTTCTCTGAAAGCTACACAGAATCAGGCATCGATTCCAATGCCACTACAACGAATACGATCTCCCTTACGGTACGATCCATTTCAGATCCTGTAGACAGCTACACCTTCTATGGTATGTCCGATGACAATACCATACTTTGGAGCGACACACAAAAAGCAGCCACCCTCACCGATGAACCGATATCCTTAAAAGGTGCTTACTATCTGCTCATAAAAGAAGTGTCCACCAAAGGCATTGTTTCCTACGACGTTCTTACTCATACAGATGATGACGCAGAAACCACAGATCCTGACTACCGCAACCGCTATATCTCAACTGACAGCTTTTACTATCAGCCTTCAGAGATCCATATAGTGAAATAGATGGGCGAAAAATATAGTCGGCTGTTGCCGGACAGGCGACTATATTTTATCCCTGAATTATGATATCATTCATAGCATAAACATAAAATTCAGAAAGGAGGATAAATAATGTTACATAAAGATTTTTTAAAATTATATTGGAAACAGTATCTCTCATTAGAAAAAGATCTCCTGCAGATGGACGATTATGTAACCATTGACAGCAAAAACTATGGATGCTTTTCCAATAACTTTGCGAAAATATTTATGATGGCATGTAGTGAGCTTGACTCACTGGTCTTAAAATTTGATGAAATTATCAAAAGGGATCTTTTTATAGAAAAGGCTTTGCCTAAAAGCTTTCCACAAAAATTAGATATGTTGCTTTACAAATATAAAAATTTACACAACATGAGAATTTCCACTAAAGCAGACATATGCGAAATAAATTTTGTTCCTTTTACAAATTTCACAGAGAATGAAACGGACGGCTGGTGGAAAGATTATAATCTCGTTAAGCACAACCGGACGGAAATCAATCCAGGCGGAAAATACAATTATGAAAAAGCCAATTTAAAGAATACCATGACTGCATTGTCTGCCCTGTATCTGGTTTGTTGTTTATTTGATTCATACATATCTGAATCAGACGCTGAATTAATCCCAGAAAGCCGTCTATTCACTATTATGAAATAACTAGCTACAATTCAGCCACAAACAGAAAACACCACGGTATATATTCAAGGAACAGAACTCGGGCCGGGCTTATACTATTATGAAGCAAACCTTTCCGAGCGTCGGTACTTAGGCTGCGTCTTGCGCAGCCTTATGTACCGCTACGCCGAGGAATAGAGCGAAAGCGTTTTGCGTAATAATAGATATAAGCCCGGCCCGAATTCGTCCCTTAAACATACACCGTGGTGTTTTCGTCTGCTACTTTAAAGTCTCTCGACAACCTTGTTGAGGACTTCAATCTCTTTGGCCTTTGCGGTCATGATATACTTCTCAAAACGATCAAGGCAGTTCACATTTCCTGTGATGGATGTCTTGATCAGAAGGTTTCTTGCTGTCAGCATATTGTTGACAACCTCCATGTACTCGTCAAGAATCTCATTATCATAAGCCAGCACACCTTTTGCCATCATATACTTCAGACGTTCATTCATCAGAACTTTATGATCGTATAACAGGTGAAGCGCACGGATATCAAAATCAGGCTCATCTCCTGAAAGCTGCTTTTCGATCTGCTTATATACTGCATCGTATACATCTACACCGAATACTGTATCTGAGAAACGATTTCTCATCATACGGAAATGATTCTTGGAATCCTTTGCGTCCAGATATTCAACCAATGTATCCTTGATATATGCCACATCCAGATCATAATACATCTCAGCGGTATTCTTCTGGATCACATATAAACCACGTCTGCCTTTATAATCATCCTTAAACATATGATCTTCGGATGCTGTTATGATATCGTAACCCCGCTTAACATCCTCAAAAGATACAGTTGAATAAGAATAATGCTCACCAAATGTGAAATCACCAACATGGAATTCTTCCTTATCCTTATCATAGCCAAAAATAAATAACTCATGTGGAAATTTGTAATCTGCACCGGAATCGCACAGGATCTTTGCCTCGTCAAATACACCATAGACATATCCGTTCAGGTCGATCGTTTTAATAATGAAGTTAATGATATCTCCACAGTAACTCTCTACCTGCTCTTTTGTCATCAGTGAGAACAGAAGATATGGACACTCCTTCAAAGAACTGCTTCCCGGCATCATATCTGCCAGAAGCATCTCATCTCCTGTGAAAATCTCCTCAATATTATAACATCTAAGCTGGATGTAATTGCTGAAGATCCAGTTCTTAGCCTTTTCGTCATCCCCCAGAATTGAGAATAATGTTGCATGCCACTGCCATGATGTAATCATCGGGTAGCTGACTGGCAATATCTTTTTATTGCTCATGATTATACCTCCCTTATCTTCTCTAGTTCAACTTGGCTGCAACAGCGGCAACCACATCATTCATATCATAATACAAGCCCAATGCAAGTTCTGAATCCTGAAATTCAATATTGAAATCATTTTCAAGCTCTACGATCAACTGAATAATTGATACAGAATTAACCCCATATTCTTTTGTCAACTCGGCTGTCATGTCAAGCTTGCTGATGTCGATCTCCGGCATAACACAAGCTACAGCCTGTAAAACCTTTGCTTCCAAATCCTTTCTGTCCATTACTGACCTCCTATCTGATATTTTAGAACCCGACATATTATATCACCAGGTTCTTTTTGTTAATATTTACCAAATACTGTTATTAACATTGTATATGTTTTAACACTTTTTTTCAATAACTTCTTACTATATTAATAGCTTTTATTCTTTCCTTGCATCCAGAATCATCTGCCGGGCTGCCTCAACTACGGTCTTTACTGCCATGTCCGTATCGTATGCCAGTGGATTTTCAAGCCCTGCTGCCTTCCGCTCCTGATTTCCAACCACCAGATAACAGGCTCCGACCTTCACACCCAGATAAGCACCTACGATAAATAACGCCGCTGACTCCATCTCGGATGCCAGACAGCCCATCCGCTTCCATGCCTCCCATTTGGCTTCCAGTTCATAGGACACCGGCTTGGTTCCCGGCTCATGCTGTCCATAGAAGGAATCCTTGCTCTGAACAATTCCGGTATGGTATCGAACTCCCGTCGTCTCACAGGCTTTTGTCAGTGCCTGAATAACCGGATAGCTTGCAACCGCCGGATATTCAATCGGAGCATATTCCTTTGATGTACCCTCCATCCGGACAGCACCGGTTGCCACCACGATATCCCCTCCCATGATATCTAACTGCATCGCGCCACAGGTTCCAACCCTTATAAATGTATCTGCGCCACAATGCACCAGTTCCTCCAATGCAATCGCTGCTGATGGTCCGCCGATACCGGTCGATGTTACACTGACCTTCTCGCCCTCCAGATATCCGGTATATGTCACGAATTCCCGGTTGTCCGCAACCAGCTTTGCATCATCCAGATAAGCTGCGATCTTCGCTGACCGCTTCGGATCCCCCGGCAGGATTACATATTTTCCGATTTCGTTCTTCCCTGTCTTTATGTGATATTCCCGTCCTGATTCTTCCTGATAGATCATACTGCCACCTCCGTTTCTGTCTGCTTTTGTTCCGGTCAATCCCTCTTTTTTTACAGCTATTTGTACAAAAGCAGATACATATCAACTGCTATTTACCTGTATTATACCGAAAATATACACCAAAATCACCAATTTCTCCTATTTTGTACAAATTTTTCATAGCAATTTGTAACACCATTACAGTTTTACTACATATAAATGAATATCCTTAACTTAAAAATGCCGATTTTTGAATTTCTTTAGGATAAAATTTCTATTCGCTTTAAAAAATTTTATAAATTGGTAATAATTTTGCTTTTTGTTCACACTTTCATAATTTGACTTTAGCAAAAAAAAGGATTATAAATTGTTCAACAAATCAAGGAGGCGAGTTTTATGGCTAAATCAACTGACATTAAAGTAAAATTAAGCAGCGTTGATGAAGTAAAGCAGTTTGTAGATGTAATGAGAGGATATCATGGTGATGTCGATATATCAGCTACAAACAAAAACTATATGGTAGATGCAAAATCTATTCTTGGTGTTATCAGTCTCGATCTGAGAGATGAATTAACCGTAAAATTCTATGATGGTATTTCCGATTCATACATGTCAACACTGAAGCCTTTCATTGCTGAACCAGCAGTCGCATAAGGCAACTTACATTTAATAAAAGAAATATACGACAAACAGAAGCTATAAGAGCAGTCGTAAAAAAGGATATCCGGTCATGATTACCGGGTATCCTTTTTTCATTGTAAGGAAAAGGGTTATTGACGTAGCTGGAAAACCATCATAAAATGGATAAGTAAATTTGAATAATGATTTGAGGAACACAAATGAACTTATTAACAATGAAAAATATTCATAAAGCCTATACAGACAAGGTTCTCTTTAAGGGAGCCGATTTTTCTGTCAACACCGGTGATAAGATTGGTGTGATTGGTATAAATGGTACGGGAAAATCCTCCTTGTTAAAAATGATTGCCGGTATCGATACCTGCGATGCCGGATTGATCGTAAAAGGCAATAATGTTGTTGTCAATTATCTTCCACAGAGTCCGACTTTCCATGATGATGAAACAATCTACGAACATGTTATCACGGCAAACAGCACAGAAGAAAATAAGTGGAGCATTGAAGGAGATGCACGGGCACTTCTGGATAAGCTTGGATTCACTGATACCAGCATCTCGGTTTCCAGTCTGTCCGGCGGTCAGAAGAAAAAGGTAGCCCTTGCCGCTGCCCTTCTTTCAAGCTGTGATATTCTGGTTCTTGATGAACCAACTAACCATCTGGATAATGATATGACCGAATATCTAGAGGACTATCTGAACAACTACAGGGGTGCACTGGTCATGGTCACACATGACCGTTATTTTCTCGATCGTGTAACAAACCGGATCGTTGAGATCGACAAAGGATACATCTACAGCTATAATGCCAATTATGAAGGCTATCTCATGCTGAAAGCCGAACGTGAAAATATTGCGCTTGCCACCGAACGCAAGAACCAGAATATTCTCCGGAAAGAGATTGCATGGATCCGCCGTGGTGCACGCGCAAGAAGCACCAAACAAAAGGCTCATATCAAGCGCTATGAAGCCCTTGCAGCCGAAGAAATGATTGAAGCTGATAAGACAGTAAATCTCAGCTCAATTGCCAGCAGACTTGGAAATAAAACGATAGAGCTTCATAATATTTCAAAAAGCTTTCCAGGACTTACCCACCCACTCATCGAGAATTTCTCTTATAATTTTCTGCGTAATGACAGAATCGGTATTACCGGACCAAATGGCTGTGGTAAATCAACCCTTATGAAGCTGATCACCGGCAATCTGAAACCCGACTCCGGTATCATAGAGATCGGTGAAACCGTAAATATAGGATATTTCTCACAGGAAAATGAAATGCTAGACGATAACAAGATCGTACTGGACTATGTGAAGGAAACCGCAGAATATATCCGGACCGTCGATGGATATATGTCTGCATCCACCCTTTGTGAGGAATTTCTGTTTGATTCCACCCTGCAGCACCAACGGATCGGCAAGCTGTCCGGCGGGGAAAAGCGCCGCCTGTATCTGCTTAAGATCCTTGCCGGCTCGCCGAATGTCCTGATCCTGGATGAACCAACCAATGATCTGGATATATCAACACTCTGTATTCTGGAAGATTATCTGGATACCTTTCAGGGCATCCTGATCGTAGTTTCCCACGACCGGTATTTCCTTGACCGTGTTGTAAAACGGCTGTTTGTCTATGACGGCTATGGACAGATCAGGCAGTTTGAAGGAAGCTATACCGACTATTATCTGGAATATGGAACATTTGCAAATTCTGTAAAGTCCGGTTCCGGTTCTGTAAAGCCTGCTCCGGCTTCCAAGGGAAAACCTGCAGCAGATTCTTCAAAATCAGGAGCAGCAGAAAAGGACACCGCACCGAAACGTGCAAAAAACAAATTTACTTTTAATGAACAGCGTGAATACGATACCATTGAAGACGACATTGCTGCCTGTGAAGAAACCATTGATGGACTGGACAGGGAAATCGCAGCTTCCACAACAGATTTTACAAAGCTGAATCATCTGATGGCAGAAAAGGAAAATGCCGAACTGAAGCTGGAACATCTGATGGAACGGTATGTTTACCTTACAGATCTTCTGGAATCCTTTAAAAAATAAGTATAGTATAATAAATAAGAAAATGAGGAGACAGGCTTACATCTGTTTCCTCACTACTTTATACTCATCATCTAACTGAAAATATGGACAGCTTTCATATGAGCTCGTTATAAATCTGGCATAATCATCTTCATCCATATTCACCATGCATTCCGAAAAATCATCTTCTTCATCATACACATAGTGTGCACACAAATCACAACTCGCTGCTCCCATAAGCAACCTCCTTCTTGTCATTTTTGCAAATTAATTGCCTGTTTTCAGTAAATATTACACATATTATTTCCAATTTGCAAGTCCTATCCCATAATATATTGTTCATGACTACAGAAAAGAGTTTTTGACTGGCAATACTTTCCATATTGTGGTATTATAAAAAAGTATAATTTATAACTTTTCTGATACAGAAAAGAAACCGGGGTGCGTAATTATGAGAAAAAAACTACTATTATTTATAATAGCTGCTATTTTTACTTTTTCAAGTATGACAGTCCTCGCCGCAGAGGATACCGCAGACAAAGATGCAAAAGATAAAAAGTCTGCCGCAGCTACCATCGATACTTCTTTATACTATTATAACAATTTCGATAACGATGCTTACCGGGATGCTTATAACCAGTTAAAAGAAGCAGCAGATGCATTTCACAATTCAAACCAGAATGCGGAATACGAAAATGCGAATACCGAAAACAGCTACTATAAAGCATTTTCGATCAATGTTACAAGCAAAACATGGGAAGTTATCGGTCCGACAGGTATGCAGGCAGTTATCAATGCCTTTCTGGCAGATAATCCTACATACTTCTGGATGTCTCCTTCCTTTAATTACAGTACCAAGTCTTTAGATGGCGGTGCTGTATGCTATAATGTCGAGATTGTCTGTTATAATGATTATGCAAATGGAAGTTCCAGACAGGTCATTAAGAATAACATTGATATCTCCGTATCAAATCTTGCTGGCAATCTGGAAAAAGATCTTCCTGATTACCAGAAGGAATATCTGATCCATAATGCGATCATTGAAGATACTTACTTCCAGGTCAGCAATGAAAACTCACATTCCGGATTAAGCTGGTCCTATACAGTAGATGGTATTTTCAACGCAAAGCATAAGACAGCAACTTCATTTGGATATGCCAAAGCATTCAAGGCAGTTATGGATGCCACCGGTGTAAAATGTATCTATGTAGAAGGAAATACCAAAGAAAACGATGATTCTACCTATAATTCACATGCATGGAATATGGTTTATCTGGATGATGGCTGGTATATTGTAGATCTTGCGTATGATCATCCGGAAACAACCTCCGGCAAAAATGTTCTGATCTATGATTATTTTAACATTACCAGTGATGAAGCATCCGATCTGAATCCTGCATCTGACTGGCTGCCTGGTATTCCAACCTGTACCGGTACGGCTCACAGTATCGACAGCATCCAGTCTACACTGGAAGCTGAAAACATCTGGCAGGAAGACAATTACAATTTTTTCGATAAAATACTGGATAAATACGGTGTGTCCGTTGTCCTGATCAGCCTTGGTGTTATCATAATCCTGATCGTCACTTTGGTTAAACGGATTCACAAAAGACGGAAAGCAAGACGTGTCGAAAAGATTAAGAATACAAAGACCGTAACGATTGATCATTCCGAACTGGATGAGGAACTTCGTCGTCCACCACTGTCATAATAAAAAAGTGGAACTATACCTATGATAACAAAGGTACAGTTCCACTTTTTTACTTATTAATTTCCTATGATCAACCAGGAGGTCAGAATTCCCAACAGGCGTTCATCCGGGTGTCCTGTCTCTGTTAAAAAGATCAGGCCAATCCTTTCATGATCTCTTCTGCTTTCTTCATAGTATTTCTTAACATTCATAACTTTTTCATCATATGCAACAAAGCGGAAACGTTCAGACGGATGTTTCTCCAGCTCAATATATTCCTGAAGATCCCGAAACCGGGTTTTCTCATCAATATGACAATTTGTGTCTCCCAATAAATACGGAAAAATACAGTTGTCACTGAAATCTCCCACTACCCTTTTATCTTTCAGGATTGGCACATGAGAAATATTTCTGTCATTCATGATCCGGATAACCGGCATAACCGGATCATCCAGCGAACGCCATACCAGATTATTAAAGGGTACTGCAATATCCATACACCGCACCGGATTCTTAATACGATCCAGCACCATTTCCAGAAGCTCGATCATCTTCTTGCCCGGCTGTACAGCAAATTCCTCATCCAGCCGTTGATTATGCTGCAGCAGATTTCTCACTTCTCTGCAATAATTCAGTTCAAACCGGATATCCTTGAATTCACTCCGTTTTTCCAGCTTGGCAACCGCCGAACCATCCGGCGGAAGTTTGAATTCATTGATCGCTGCATTTTCCAGCTCCTTGTATTTATCAAGGAAAATTTCCGTATTATCCATAATGACATCCTCCCAATTTCTGATCTGATATCAGCCAGCAAGCTACACCCGAAAGTGTTTATTTTAAATAATTAAAATCACCCAGATTATCAATGGATATCCAGGTTCCTTCGTTTATGATCGTCTGAACCAGTTCATCATTTTCATCCATTTCCTTACTGCTGCAATCATCAGAAACTTCATATAGTATACTGTTATTGATCAATACATTTGCTGTTTTCTTATCTTTATCCGGATAGTATACATATACTCCATTATCCGATACCGCATATCCCTTATCCCGGTTATATGCACGGATTGCCAGCGCCGAATTCTTCATATCCCCTTCAAAGCCGTATACGGTAACTGTAATATCCTTTGATGATGAATTATTGCTCCAGTCTGTAACACGAAGTGTACAGTCCAGATCTCCGGTCTTTGTTGTATCGATCTGACGGTTGATCGTAAGTTCATTGGTCAGATCCGGCTGTGAATCCTCTACTGAATAGTAATCCAGCAGATTGACCTGCTCATTTACGAAAACGCCCAGATTATCCGGTCCGATAATTTCCGGGAAATCTCTGTCAACTACTTCAAGCGTAAGTTTTTTCTTCTTTTTCAGCTTTCCGCATTTTACTATATAGCTCACTTTATAGGAACCAATCTTCTCCGGTGCAAAATCCGCTGTATCGCAGGTAACAACCGCCTTACTGTTCACCGGCTCTACATATGCCGTGATATCAAATTTCGAACCCAATACATATTCGCTTGAAATCTGCTTTACCTTGAGATAGCGGCCACGCATAATGCCATTTACCATAAAAAGCAGAATAATGCCTACAACAACTGCAAGCAGCAATGTAAACTGATTTGCCGTTATTCTCCTGCGTCTTCTTTTTTGTGGCTGTGTCTTTCTTCCTGATGTATTGTTTGAACGTACGCTGCCAGTGTTGGCACTCTTTGTTCCGTTACCTGAATGTGCGCTGGTGTTTCTTGCGCTGCCTCCATTGCTTCTGGCTGCGGTATTTTTTACACCACTGCCTGTTCTATTTGAATGCGCACTACCAGCACTTGTGCCACTACCCGGACGTGTACTGCCAGTGCTTTTTGTCCCGTTACCCGGACGTGTGCCGCCAGTGCTTTTTGTTCCGGTTCCCGCCGTTTTTTTCTTCACTACTGCATTTGATACTGCGGGCTTTTTTACATTTTTATTTTCCTCACCCATTTTATTACCTGCTCCTTTTCTTTTATATATCAATATCCCTTTGTTTTTAAATCATGAACCAGCTTCACATAAAATTCCCGGACATCAAATCCCGGAATATTTTCCCGGTTTAGATCGATCACATCTCCATGCGAGATTCCGCGCTTCCCCTCCACTGTCAGGTATTTGAAATCTGCTCCCCATGGGAATGATTTTTCGCCTACCAGTCCATCATTTGCTCCATCAAAATATTTTACCAATCGATATGTATAATTCAGCGGAAATCTGCCATTTCCTGCCACATTCTGCCTCGAACCAACGCTCTGATATAACACGCCCTGTGCATCATGTAATTTATCATTTAGGGCTTTACATGCCGAAGCTGTCAGATCTTTTACTCCCAACAGAAAATCCGGCGAATCATCGCCCAATTTTTTAAATACTGCATTATACGCTTTTGCCACGCTCTGCTGCTCTTTTTCCGGAACAATATTTAACAGATAATCTGCAAATTCACATCCACGGTGCGGTGTATTTATCGTTGTTAGTGATGTAACATACCGATCTGTACCAAGTTCTGATAAGGCATAGCGCATATCCAGACCACCTTTTGAATGTGCGATCACATTTACTTTTTCACAGCCCGTTTCAGCTACGATCTCCCGGATTCTTGCATCCAGCTCCTGCGCACATGCCGGAACCGATGCTGCCGACTGGTGATTGCCATAAAAAAGAACTGCACCATTTGTCTCCAGTTCCTTTGGAATTCTTCCCCAGTAATTTAACAATTTGAAATCCCGGAAGAAGATACCATGCACCAGCAGAATCGGGTATTTTGTTTTGCAGATCTGCTCTTTATTCCGTTCCCGATTCAATCGAACCTTATCATTTTCAAATGAAACCTCTCCTATCGTCAAGCGAAGTATCTTCCCAAGTACGACCAGATTTACAACCGGTATCATGCCACATACAGCTCCGATCCCTCTCCATTTGATACCAAGCTGTTCTGACGTCAGATATATCCGGATCATTCCATTCCAGAACACAACTGCTTCCACAAGAATCGCTGTCAATATATGAAATACCCACATTTTCCCATTTGTCGGTATATATTCAGCCGGAAGAACTTTTGCCATACATAAAACGGTATATATAATTGTAAGCACTGTGGATACACAGAATACAAATAGCTGCATACAGCCGTTTCTGCATTTGCTAAGTCTTGGTGTTTCCAGTTTTCCGCACAATACCGTCGGTATTACACAGACCATCCCCGTAACAAGCCATGGAACAATATCGTACAACACGCTATTATAAACTCTGCCTGACAATACCGTACAGGCAGCAAGCCCGACTGCAAGGCTTCCAAAGACTGTAACAACCGCCAATCTCCCTTTTCTCATGTATATCCTCCGTTTTATACACTCTCCTTTTTTGTAACCATACTAATTATACCAAAGCATGTGCTGCCTTGCTACAATTATTTCATTGCATTCTCTATAAAAAAATGCGATAATGACCTTTAGTATTATCCTATTCACAGGAGGAAATTGAAATGTCAATTAATAATATCGGCCCTTTCACAAAGAGCCATCTGGATATGTGTATCAAAAACAACAGCATTGATGATGCCTTATATGAAAAATATGGTGTAAAACGTAGTCTCCGTGATTTAAATGGTATCGGTATCAATGCCGGAATCACGAATGTCTCTCTCAGTAAATCATTTACAACAGATGAAAACGGCAACCGTATTCCATGTGCCGGAGAGCTCTACTATCGTGGCTACGAAATCCACGATCTGATCAAAGGATTTTTCCTGGATAATCGTTTTGGTTTTGAGGAATGTACATATCTCCTGTTATTCGGTATTTTGCCGGATGAAAAGGAGCTTCAGAACTTCAAGCAGGTTTTAAATATCAGTTATGATCTGCCGCATCATTTCATTCAGGATGTGATCATGAAGAGTCCGACTGCCGATATTATTGCAAATATGACAAAGAGTACACTGGCTCTTGGTTCATACGATAAAAAGATGGGTGACAACTCTCTGGAAAATGTGTTACAGCAGTGTATCCAGTTGATCAGTATGTTCCCTCGTCTGGCTGTTTATTCCTATCAGGGATACCGCCATTACGAGCTTGGCAAGAGTTGTTATATCCATAAGCCGCTTCCTGAATTGTCATTTGCCGAAAATATATTAAGTACCCTACGTTCCAATCGGAAATACACCCGTCTGGAAGCCCGTGTACTGGATCTGGCACTGGTACTTCATATGGAACACGGTGGCGGAAGCAACTCAACCTTTACAACGCGTGTTGTAACCTCTTCCGGTTCCGATACATATGCAACAATGGCTGCTGCCCTCTGTTCCTTAAAGGGACCTTTAAACGGTGGCGGTGATTATCAGGTTATGGGTATGATGAAAAATATCCGTGACAATGTATCCGATATCACAGATGAGGAAGAAGTTGGCGAGTATATCCGTAAGATTGTCAACCGGGAAGCATATGACAAGACCGGTATCGTATATGGTATGGGACATCCATTCTATTCTATATCCGATCCCCGTGCTCTGGAATTCAAAAAATATGTAAAGCTTCTGGCAGCCGAAAAGGGTATGGACGAAGAATATGCCCTTTATGAGATGATCGAGCGCATTGCACCTAAGATCATTGCCGAAGAACGTAAGATTTACAAAGGTGTTTGTATCAATATTGACTATTACAGCGGACTTCTCTACAAAATGTTAAAGATTCCTGCTGAGATGTTTACCCCGTTATTTGCAATTGCACGAGTAGTCGGCTGGAGCGCACACCGTATGGAAGAGCTTGTAAATTCCTACAAGATCATCCGTCCTGCCTACACCAGCATTGCAGAGATCAAAGAGTACGTTCCTATTAATGAGCGATAAAACAATTACAGCTACAGCCTTTTCTCCCTGTCTCCAGCCATCTCGACCCTATACTTATTATTCCGCAAAACGCTTTCGCTCTATTCCTCAACGCAGCGGTACATAAGGTTGCAGAAAACGCAACCTAAGTACCGGCGCTCGGAAAGGTTTGCTTCATAACAAGTATAGAACCGAGATAACTGAATGACAGGAAGAAAAGGCTGTAGCTGTTTATAACTTACAAAACTAACGCCCTTGTCTCAAGACATCAGCAAGGATTCCGTTATGAATTGCATATACCAGCAAATGTGGGTGCATGTTTGAGCCATCAGGCGAGTTCGCACAGGAATATTTGCGAATCGGGTATATGCAGTTTATAGGAACCGCAGGGAGCCTTGGCACAAGGTCGAATCTGGTATCGCACAGGTGACCGTCGTTTAGACATTTTCTACCACTCAAGTACGATCGCGCCATAGGTTAAGCCAGCACCAAATGCTGACATTGCAACCTTGTCACCACGTTTTAAGCCGCCATCACGCACCAGACTGTCAAGCATGACAGGTACACTGGCAGCACTCATATTTCCGGTATATCCAAGTGTCATCGGGAACTTCTCGACCGGCGCTTTTAACCGCTTTGCTACTGATTCGATGATACGGACATTTGCCTGATGAAGAACGAAATAATCAATATCATCGGCTGTCATATCTGCCTTTTCCAGTGCTTCGAGCAGGCACTTCGGGCACTGTCTGACTGCGAATTTGTATACTTCCTGTCCATCCATATGCAGATAATCATGTTCGATCCCATCTTCCGTAAATATATTGTGAGTACGTCTGCTCTCGCAATTCAAAACCATTCCCTTCTTACCGATCGATCCCTGTACTACACTGATAATTCCCTTGTCGGATTCTTCCAGATACGCTGCACCTGCTCCATCTCCAAACAACACGCAGGTTCCACGATCGTTCCAGTCGAGGATCTTGGATAATGTCTCCGCACCAATTACCAGTGCATTCTTAACAAAGCCTGTCTCGATGTACATTTTTGCCACATTGAGTGCAAATACAAATCCTGAACATGCAGCATTTACATCAAATGCAATGGCATTGTCTGCACCAAGTTCCGCCTGAACCTGGCATGCGGCACTCGGTGTATAATAATCCGGTGTTACTGTTGCAAGCACGATCAGTTCTACATCAATTGCTTCTTTTCCTGCCATCTCCAAGGCTTTCTTTGCAGCCTCTGCTGCCATTCCTGCAGTCGTTTCATGTACTGCGATTCTTCTATTCTTAATTCCGGTTCGGCTGGAGATCCACTCGTCCGAAGTATCTACATATTTCTCAAGGTCTGTATTCGACACATTTTTTTCCGGTAAAAAGCTTCCGGTTCCCATTATTCTTATTGGCATAGGTTTTCCCCTTTGTATTTTTTAGTTGCACTCATTATAGCATACATTATTAATTCCAGCAATTTCCTTGTGAGCCTTCCATTTTATAAGCCACCGGCACGAAGGTTTTGAGCAAACACATTTTCAGGCATGCCACCCACTACAAGATAACTATAAAAGAGCTTGCTTAATGTTTCATGAACCGTATCCGAAACCCTTGAAGCATTATCATAACATTCTTTTAAATAATCAAATGTTGACTGCAGTATTCCATTTGCCTACATATATTCCTCAAAATCAAGCGGATACACTGCCACGAAAAAAAGGGCTGCTGCCCTACGAATGATTCTTCGTAAAGCAACAGCCCCATTTATGATTATTCATATCTGACATTTCTATCAGAAGGAGACAAAATGATTTACTTTAATAATTTTCATACAGGAAGTGAAAGAATTATCCTTCAATTGAGATATATTTGCTTTCCTCAACCTTTGGCTTCTCTTCTTTCTTTGGTACGCTGATCTTTAAAACGCCATCTTCAAATTTTGCCTTGATGTCTTCCTTTTCAACTGCCTTACCAACATAGAAGCTACGGCTGCAAGAACCACAATATCTTTCACGGCGGACATATTTGCCTTTCTTGTCCTGATCGCCTGTTTCTTTCTTCGTTATACCTGTGATGGTCAGGTAACCATCCTTCAACTCTGCCTTTACATCTTCTTTCTTGTAACCGGGCATATCAATATCCAGTTCAAATGAACCTTCGGTCTCTTTTACATCTGTCTTCATAATATTAGCAGGCTGTGTATAACCTGTTGTCACTTTATAAGGACGTGCAAAATCATCAAATAAATCATCAAATAAATTTTCTCCAAAAATACTAGGCATCAACATAAGTCATTCCTCCATTCAAATACATACATTTTATTCTTTTGTGTGCTGACCATTGTCAGAACACGTAATTGTTATTTTTCCGGAACTCCGGAACCTCCATCAGTCTCTATCTGATGTCCTCTCCTTCGTTCTGATTATGTTATACCACTTGTATTAGCACTCGTCAATAGAGAGTGCTAATAATTTTTGTGAAAAATCTGTGAATTCTTGTAGATTATTCTCCTGCACACATTCCCCGCTCTGCCTTAAGCTTTTCATTTGCCGCTTCCACATTCATTCTGGAAAGTATAAGCAGGATTAGTATATCAAATATCAACGGCAGCCACAAATACATGAACTGCATCATATCAAGAGCCGACTGTGGCTGAACTGCCATCGTTCCTTTATAACCGGACAGTTCAAGGAGCCAGCCGACAACCGCCGTTCCGATTCCTCCTCCAATCTTTACACCAAGCGAAGTACAGGAGTACATAGTTCCGTCAACCCGCTTTCCCTGTGTCAAGTAGGTATATTCGGAACATGAAGCAATAACCGCATTCATATCTCCCTGCCAAGGTCCCTGGCCTAACGCTGCAAGAGCTGTAAATGCCATCATAAGCGGGATGCTTCCGATATAGCCTGCAACAACAACCAAAGCTCTTCCAATAACTGCTATGATATATCCTCTAAGGTTCAGCTTATACATACCCTTCCATTTGCCAACCAGCGTTGGTGTAAATATCAGCGCTATAATAAGCGGAATATTTACCGCCCAGGCAAACTGCCCGAACAGATTCTTGTTCTTAAGAACCCATGTCATATAAAATAGACCCGCACCTATCATGGCACTGTAAAGCTGCTGCAGGATGTAAGTTCCACAGATCATAATATAATATTTGTTCTTAACAAGGAGCTTAAATGCCTGAATCAGACCATACTTCTCCTCGGTTTTCTTTGGCTCTCCATCGTTTAATTCTTCCTCCGGAAGCTCCTTCACAGACAGACCGGAGATCGTGTTTACCACAAGACCAACGATCGCATAGATAATCGCTACCAGTCTCCATGCTGCTGCATCTCCACCACACCAGTCTACAAATCCGACCGTGATCGTCTGGATCAAAAGGCTGGTTGAAAATGCAAATATAAACCGATAAGAACCCATCTGAACCCGTTCTTTGCTGTTCTTTGTGATCAGTGAGGTAAGCGCTGAATATGCAATATTATTTGCCGTATAAAATACACCATTTAACAATGTGTATGCAATAAAAAACCATGTATACTGTGCAAACTTACCCATACCGGCAGGAACTGCAAAACATGCAACCAGCGTGATCGCACAGCCAATATATCCATAGATCATCCACGGTCTTGCCTTTCCCAGTCTACTGTGAGTCTTATCGATCAGGGATCCGAAAAATATATCCGTAAATCCATCAAATAATTTGGATACCGCGATCAGCGTGCCGACAATACCTGAAGCAAGTCCAACCGTATCCGTCAGATACACCATGACAAATGATGTCAGAAACGCATATACTACATTTCCCGCGATATCACCAGAACCATAACCTACTTTATTATACCATTTTAAATATTTCTTCTCTTCCATCCGTATCTCCTCCTAATCAACCCCTCACAAACGGTACCAGTGTGAAATCAAACCGGAACTCTTTTTCACGGAACCTGTATTCATCCAAGACAACCGGGCCACAGCTGTTCGAGCCGATTCCGTTCTGTGCATGATCAATACAGAGCACCGTACTGTCGGCTTCCGTAAGCTCATAATTGTGTTTTGCCTGTGTAAGCATTTCCTGAGTATAATTGGAGGCATTAAATGAAAATGTATGTTCTGCAGCAACAGCGATTCCATATCGCAGATTTGATAATTCCACATAATCACAGTCATAGTGGCTTCCGTTCTCCTGCGGCATGATGTAATCCTCATGAAGCTCCTGCACAGAACTTCTGAACAAACCGTGGCTGGCAGCCCTGTGCTTGTCGCGGTAGCTTTCCTGTGGTCCCATGCCATAATAGGCAGCCTCAGAAAGCTTCTTATCCAGAAACATTCTTATACCAAATCTTGGAAGATCCGGGAGTTCTTCATCTTTTACTGCTGTTATGCCCGCAGTAATTCTGCCTGCGCCATCTATTTTCCACATGATCTCTACATCGATCAGCTTTTGAACGGTTGGAGCTACCACACCTGCATGGCACATGATCATTACTCCGAATTTGTTCTGAAGGATCTGTTCACTATATGCTCTTGTGTATGCCTCATCATAATGAGCCTTCTCCCATTCTGCCCGGATATACATATCGTTATCTGTAGGCGCACGCCAGATATTAAGCTCCATCGGATGATTCAGATATTCCCTTCCTGCATACTGAAGTCCGTTAAACAAGCCGGTACGCTTATCCAGCCGATATGTGAATCCATCACCATTTAACACGATCCATGCATCGTCTTCCTCTACCCTGATATCGGATACTGCCACGTCCGAAGCCGTCCACTTGGCAGCTGTCTGATTTCTTCCATCTTTATTCTCAAGCAGAAGTTCATCAAAGCCCAATACATGACCCGCAGGAACTAACGGAAGCTCTTTCTTTAACTGATAAGAAAGCTTCAGATATACTCTGCCTGCCGCAGGAACATCGATATCAAGCTCCACGGTGCAATCACTGTGCGGAGCAGCCGAAGCACCCGCTACCTTGCCCTTCTGAACACTTAAACCATCCTGAGTTACCTCATAACAGATATCCACGAAATCCTGAATATCATCAAAATCCATATAGTTGTGGAGGGTAAGCGTTCCGCTCTCCTGATCAAATGACTGAACTCTTACCGGGCGGTAGACATTTTTGTATTCGAGTAATCCGGTATGTGGAGTTCTGTCCGGATACACAAGTCCATCCATACAGAAATTACCATCATGTATTGCTTCTCCATGATCTCCGCCATAGTAATACTTCGTCTTTCCGTTTTCCGCTTGATCATGCGCAACCGCATGATCGCACCACTCCCATACAAATCCGCCACACATGCGGTCATCCCTGTGGATCACCTGGAAATAATCTTCGAAATCTCCGGGGCCATTTCCCATACTGTGACAGTATTCAACCAGCAGAAATGGTTTGCTTCCGTCCTTTTCCAGATATTCCTCAATCTCGGAAAGTGCCGGATACATGCGGCTGTACAAATCCAGATTCTCATAATTATAGGTCATATCATAGTTTCTGTATCTTGCACTCTCGTACTGGGTAATACGGGATGGATCATACTGCTTCGTCCATGCAAGTGCCTTTTCAAAATTGCAGCCATATGCACTTTCATTTCCCATCGACCACATCACGATACAGAAACGGTTCTTATCTCGCTCTACCATCCGCTTCACCCGGTCAAGAATAGCCGCCTCCCATTCCGGATTGTCTGCAATCTTCTCATTCCACTTTTTGAACCGGTTGTAGTCAGTATCCTCTTTGCGATATAACATATATGGACCATGCGCTTCTATATCCGCCTCGTCGCATACCATGAAGCCATATTTGTCACACATCTGATAAAAATATGGTGCATTTGGATAATGACTGGAACGGATCGCATTGAAGTTGTGCTGTTTCATAAGGGTAAGATCCTTTTTTATCTTCTCCACATCCACTGTAAAGCCGGTTACCGGATCAGAATCGTGCCGGTTGACTCCACGGAATTTGATCTTCTGTCCATTGAAGTAAATAACTTTATCCTTTATCTCTATCGTTCTGACAGCGATATGATCAACGATCGTCTCATTTTCACTCTGCAAAATGAGTGTATACAGATATGGATTCTCGGTGTTCCAAAGTGTCGGCTGTATAATCTCAAATGTGAAAGCTCCGTCATGCTCTGCCTGTCCTTCCGCCACAACCACACCATTCCTGTCTTCGATCGTAACCTTAACCGTCGTCTCCTGATAAAAGCTCAGATCTATCTTCACCTCAGCCTTTTCCTTTAAGACAGAGGTCGTGATGCGGTAGTCGCGAATGGCGTGCTCCGGTCTTTTCAGAATATAGACATCACGGAAAATTCCACTCATCCGGAATTTATCCTGATCCTCCAGATAAGAACCATCGCACCATTTCATAACAAGAACAGCGAGTATATTTTCACCCTCTTTTAAAAGGTCTGTCACATCAAACTCACTGGTCATATGGGATACCTGACTGTATCCGACATATTCCCCATTTACCCACACATAGAAGCAGCTATCCACCCCTTCAAAATTCAGAAATGCCTTTGCCGCATCCACATCCTTTGAATATGCAAATGTATGCACATAAGCTCCACACGGTATATCCTGCGGAACATATGGTGGGTCAAATGGAAATGGATAGCGGATATTTGTATACTGGTGTGTATCATATCCTGCCATCTGCCATACGCCCGGAACCTCGATCTCGTCAAATGCTCCGGTGTCATATCCCACTCCATAAAAAGCATCCTTCACATCATAGATACTTTTAAAATATTGGAATTTCCATTTTCCATTTAATAACTGTAACCGGTCTGATTGTTCCCGGTGCTCGACCAGATTATCCATCCTGCGGGAAGCAGGTACATAATATGCCCTTGCAGGCTGTGTATTTTCATGTAATACGTTCAAATTCTCATAGTAACGTGGCACTATCATAAGTTATCCTCCCTTATATGTACTTTTTTGTTTTCGACTGTTCTTATGTCTCTGATATTATCTGCAATATTATCTTGTTATTTCGTTTTGTCTGTATTTATCATACATTTTAACAGCATTTCTGTCTATGAACCGGAATGGACAGAATATGGACAAAATGATACAATATCAATAAATCATTTTATATTACAATCCTACAAATAAAGGAGAACTTCATCATGTATATAAATACCGGATACCTGAATCATTCCTATCTTGATTTCAAGGACAAGCGCAGACCGCTTATTGTCGGAAGCTGCGGAACATACCGCTTAAGTGGCGACCCGAAGATGCCTACCTATCGTCCTAAGGGCAGACAGGACTACCAGATCATCTATATCGCATCCGGACTTGGACATTTTCATTTTGATAAGGCTGAGAATGAGACGATCGTTCCTGCCGGCAATATGGTACTCTACCGCCCGAAGGAACTACAGAAATATGAATATTACGGTGCAGATAAAACGGAGGTTTACTGGATTCATTTCACCGGCTCCGATGTGAAGAATCTTCTGAGGAAATATGGATTTAAAGATAACCGGAGAGTATTTCCTGTTGGGTCTTCTCTGGAATATGAACATATATTTAAACAGATCATCCTGGAACTGCAGCGTTGTCAGGATGATTATGAAGAAATGCTGGCTTTACTGCTGACCCGCCTTTTAATCGTATTCAAACGGGAGCTGTCACGCGAACATATCCTGAAAAATGAATATCTGGATCGTGAAATGGACTATGCAGTTTCCTACTTTAATGAAAACTATAATAAAGACATCAGCATAGAACAATATGCTGAATCAAGGGGAATGAGCGTAAGCTGGTTCATACGGAATTTCAAGAAATACACAGGCATGACCCCAATGCAGTTCATCGTGTCCCGCCGGATCAACAACGCCCAGCTTCTCTTAGAACAGACGAACTATTCCATAAATGAAATAGCCGGGATCGTAGGATATGATGACCAGTTATATTTCAGCCGGTTGTTCCGGAAACAGAAAGGCTTCTCTCCCTCTCAATACCGGAAAAGAGGGGCTGGTAATGAATGATCGCATCATCACACACCAGCCTGCTAATAAAATACCGAATATAAAACTACGCCATCTGTACAGGTTCAACTGCTGTCTCTGCCTGTAATAAAATATTTCAAGCACGTCCTTATCAGCATATAATCTTCTCTCCGACATCTGCTTCCATTCACTGGACGCCTCCGCCCAGAAATCAAAGTCTGACCACTTTGCAGGCAGATTTATATTCGGTAAAATATTCAGGTAGTCCGTTACATAATAACAGTCCGAACTATAGCCATGGTGTTCACCGACCTCCGCGGCATACTCCCCTCTGTAGTTCTCCTCCGATATATCGATCACCAAACCACTTATTTCTCTATGCTCAACAAGCTCCCAGTCTTCTCCACGTTCCTGTTCCGCCTGTATCAGTATAAAGTTATCCTCTGAATCCGTTACTGACCGCACAACATGATCAACACCTTGGACTGTCACAGTAAACCCTGTAGCATAAATACTTCCGAACATATGATATGCCAGCCCGCTGCTTATAATACATCCACCCATATCATTTTCTGCCAGTATTCCACTTATACCGAGCATATCCTCCACATCAAAATCTACAGTTACTATATCTGTCATGATCTGCTTATATACGCCATTACCTGTTACAGACACATCCCTGTCGATAAGATATGTGCCTTTTATATAGTCTTCATTTTTCATTTTGTTATATGTAACCTGTCCTGTCGTAAGATATGCATAATTTCTGTCATTATCATAAGTTTCGCTGATATATTCCGCATGTATGATATTCCACACCGCCATACCTGATAATAAAGCAGCTCCCAGTATACCAATCACAAATCGTTTCATCGTCAACCCCTCTACTTCTCCCGAACCGTATCTCCTGCTTCGATCTTCTTGTCCGAACTGGCTATGATCCTGTCGTCGCCTGTCAGGGAACTTTTCTTAATTCCCACTTCATAATTATTTGTATCTCCTACTGTCACATATACTTTTGCAGCCACAAGCTCTGTTCCAAGAATCGTATCCTTCGATCTTTCTACAAGCACATACGAACCTACAACATCTGCATATATCGCAGACACAGGAACGACAAAATCATATTTCTCAGACTGATGGGAGATATCTGCCAGAACACTGTCACCTACATTTACCAGTTCACCGGATATAACCGTCTCCACGATATGCCCCTGCTCATTAGTGGCATCACTGTATACTGCCGTTACCTCCGTATTCACACTGGTATCATTTATATGAAGAATAACTTTATCTCCCTTTTCTATATAACTCTTCTGCTCGCTCGTCACCGGGATTCGTACTGTATATTCATCCGAGCTCTCCATAACCACAAATGCTGCCTCCTCTGTGGTTCTGCTTCCTACATCCACCCGGATCTCTGACACAAGTCCCTCCACCTCGGAATATATGACACCCTCATTTGCGGTCAGCTTTTCCAGATAATTCAGCTGTCTGTCCACATCCGCAATATTTGCTTCCACTAACGCCCTCTCATCTCCCCATGCATACACATATTGTTCTTTCAGATTCTTTCGCTCAAGCTTTTTCGTCAGATATGTGGATGAAAGCTCCTCTGCCTTGATCTTCATAAGCTTGTCACCTTTCTTTACATAACTTCCCGTATGCACATATATTGCCTGAACCAGAAGATCAGGATAACTGTATACAGGTGTCCTGCTGTCGCTCTCGATCATCACATCCTGTACGACATCCCTTGATATACTGCCGGATGATGCATACATAATTTCTACCTTGGGCGTCAAGGTGTTGCTTGCAAATCTTGACATAACAGTTCCGGCAATAACGATTACCAGAAATATTATTATAATTCTTACGATCTTAAATCCTTTTTTCCGTTTCATATCATTTTCTCCCTGTAAATTACCCTGCGATCAGCCATCCGCAGATCCTATGGATATGCCCTCTGCCAGAATATCCTTTCCAATATAAAATATGATCAGAGAAGGAATACAGCTGAACAGGGCAAATGCAAATGTTTTTCCTGCGCATCCCTCAGTCACATCCGGCAGATATACCGACAGTGGCAGTAATGATTTGTCCTTTAAAAATACCACCGGCTGCTCCACGATATTCCAGTACTCAAGAAATCCCAGTATCACCGCTGCAAGAATCCCTCGTTTTGCTATCGGAACCGCCATATAGATAAAAATCTTAAAGCCACCCGCTCCATCCAGTCTAGCAGCCTCTACCACCGAATCAGGAATCTGTTCAAATGCACTGTACATAATAAATATAGGAAATGAAGAGAAAACAAATGGCAGGATGACCGCCCAATGTGTATTTATCATATTCATCCTGTTCAACACCAGATACTGGGATAACATCGTCACCTGAAATGGCAGGATCATGCAGAACATATATAAGCCAAATATAATCTTCGACAGTCTGTTCCGGCTTCTGGCAAGTCCCCATGCCGCAGGAACAGCAAACACAAGCTGTCCGATAAGTATAACGCCCACGATCTTCACAGAATTCCAGAAAAGCACATAGTATTCCGGCGTATCAAACAACAGCTCGATTATATTCTTAAATGTCGGATATAACGGAATGAAATGCCAGGAAGCATAACCGGACCCCCCGCTTATAACAGGAGATGCGATCTGTCCAAGCTCCGATTCTCCCATAAATGCGCCACTGATCAGAAATACCAAAGGCAGAACAGACAATACCGCACCTGTGAGCACCAAAAACTTTATCAGCAAATGCACACCCTTTGAAACCCATCTCATCTGCACCCTTCCCCTCTTTCTTGTTGCTTTGGTCTTCTTAATAAGAATCTTCTGCGGATTTTTAACCTCATACCATACCAGTCTGTAAGACACACACACCTTATGATCAGGATCACGCCAAAGAACACCAGCGCCGTCAGAACCGCGCCTGCTGTCAGCTTACTGATCTCCAGCTTCTCAAACCAGTTATTAAAGATATGCTGAATCTGATATATCGTCATATCCGGATATCCCCCTGCCATAAGATACTGTTCACGGAAGATCTTCAGCGAATTTACAACCGACAGCATAGCCACGATAAAAAACGGTCTCTTGATATTTGGAAGCGTAATCTTCCAGATCTGTGTAAATCTGCCAGCTCCATCAACTTTTGCCGCGTCATATATTTCCACCGGAATTACAGACAAACCCGACAGCCAGATCAACATGTTATATCCAATATTTTTAAATATAAATGTGCATACAAACAGCCAGAAAACTGCCCTGCCGGATAAGAAGCTTACCGGTTCGCCAAGTCCCCACCTTATGATCATATTATTCACCACGCCCTGATCATCAAATAATATACGCCATACTACAGTGAGGGAATTTGACGGAATTGCCATCGGGATAAGAAATGCAAATTTTATAATATTACTTTTCATTCCATGAACCTCTATAGCCACTACCAGCGAGATAACGATCAGCCAAGGTACACTCACAAGTTCAAAACGTATAGAGTTGCCTGCCGCCAGCCGGAATGCATCATTCTCCATAACCAGAGCATAATTTTGCAGACCGGCAAAGCTTCCCGTTCCTGATTTCTGAAACGATGATATAAATACATCCACAAGCGGTATGATCACGAAGATCATAATACCCACAAATCCCGGTATGATAAATTCAGACGTTCCATTCATTCCTTTTCTATCTATCTTCATGATTATAAAACGCCTCCCTGACCATCCATTTCTATTCTTTCAGATATACATTTAACAATTTATCAATTATATTCAAGGTATCCTCAAGGCTCGCATTTCCTTCCAGATAATCAGCCGCATTTTCCCTTATCATGCTGCGAATTCTTACATCCGGATTTGAAGGCACACAGAGTCTGCTCAACTTATCTATATAATCTTCCAGATACTCGTCCGTCCGCCAATATGTCCAGTTCAGATAATTATTCCCGCCGACTTCAACAGCACCTCCCGGCGTTCCCATACTGAGAGCATCCTCATTCCATGCCCGCACGCCATCCATATTTACCGGATTTCCACATTCTGTTCCATAATACTTTTTCTGTACCTCTGCGCTGAATAACGCTTTTACGAACTCAACCGCACTATCCCTGTTCTCCTTTTTGCTATTGACCGCAAGGATTGTATTTGGCACATATATCATTCCCTCATCCGTACCCCACGGTTCATAGTCATAATCACGGTTTGCCGTGTTATCCTCCATTCCAACCATGGAATCTTCCTTTATGCTGTAAAACAACCATGCCTCGCTCATCGTCTTCATATCCACAAATGCCAGCTTCCTGCCAGACCATTCCCGGTTAAATAACGGGCTCATATATCCTGAATAATTGTCTTTTATATTTTCCTCATAAGCTCCGAACCTTGCAGTCCAGTCATTGATCTGATCCTGCGTCGTTCTCGCCATCTCTAAGTCGTATAAAAGTCTGAGATCCTCCAGAAATTTCTTTAGTATTTCTCTGTCATAATGCCCCTCCATATCAACGATCTCCGATGCATATACAGGATACAGGGTATCAAAATAAGACTCCAAATAGTAAAATGACAGATCATTCCCATCGGCTGGTTTGTCCTGACTGTTTATATAAGCCACAAGGGATTGAACATCGGTCACATTCCTTATCTCAGCCTCCGGCCCGATAACTGCTGTAAATGTCTCCATGGCGGGTATAGCATATACTGAACCATCCTTATTCTTATATGTATAAAGTACATTCTTAAGGCAGGATGGGTTCTCCTTCTGTATATCATCAAGGACCTGCGACAGATCCATAAGCACCCCTGTATTCTCATAGCTTTTTACATTCAAGCCATCCATGATAATGACGTCAGGCCCTTCTCCTGCAAGAAGCTGTGTATTTAAAGAACTTATGGCATCCTTTTCTGATATTCCATTCTGGTCATCCACGCCCCATATGTACTGCACCGTGATATCCGAATGATCACTTTCATACCACGTGATCAGATTTTCGTAACTCTCTGTGTAATAAAGAGAATATACGGTAACGGTTCTGCTGTCTGAAGCTTCTTTTGTACTGTTATAAGCTGCATATGCATCGGATAATGAATATACAACGATCCTCTTATTTCCACTCTTATCACCAGTGACAGCTACAAATGTATCCGAATCCTCCACAACAAAGTCATATCTTATATCAGCACTTTTAAATGTCGTAAGCCTTGTCCCCAGCTTGTCAGAGAGCTTATATGCAAATAAACCCGTTCCAAGCATAATGTATATCTGATCAGACTTTTCATCATACTTCATGATATTACTGCAGCTAAGTGCATCTTTTCCTTTCTCCGAAGCTGCATCTTCAAGTCCTTCCGTCAAGGTATCATCAAAAGACGTAATCGTTTCCAGCATATGACCATCCGATATATCATAGGTCTCTATATCCCGTGCTGTGAGAACAACCAGTTTATCACCAGCTACACAGATATCCGTATAGTCAGAATTTTCTATTTCGTATTTCTTCTGCCCTTCCATGGAAAAGCATTGTATCACCCCATCCGCGCAACCAATGATATATCCATCAGCCGTCAGTCTGATATTTTTTACATTTTCTTCTATATGATCTGCCAGTATCTGAACTGTATCATCAGGCATCACCTTCACGATTCTGCCCGTTATATCTCTTTTATCATCCATCTTGCTGACTGCCAAATACAGGCTCCCGGCTTCATCCATATCTGCTGCCGTGATCATATCCGTTTCGTCCATAACAGAATCAAGCTTAAGTTCTTCCTGCCGGAAATCTCCATCCGGCTTTTCTCCTGTCAGCCTGATATAGCCCCCATTTTCAGCTTCTCCGATGCATACATATTCATCTTGAACCTTACCAAATCCACAGATCTGTGCCATATCAAGCTGTGCCATCCGGTATTCCGACAAACCCGCCTCTGTCTCTGTAGATTCTGTTATCTTATGGTCCCCACAACCCCAGCATAACATCATGCCAATAAGCATTATTAGATAAAACCCGATATGTTTCATGTCTACCTCCCTTATTACAAATACTTTTACAATCATTTTCACTTTCGATATATCGATTGTAACACCACCGATATGCACGATTGTCTAAAAAACATCTAAATTACATATATTACTTTTAAACATCTGGAAAATGAATTACTATACTATTGTATTAATGATATTTTATACCGTAATAGGGAAATGGAGATTTACATGAAACTGCTGCTCGTAGAAGATGATACAGATCTGGGAAAAGTACTAAAAAGACAAATGGAAGCACATGGTATCACCGTATACCTGTGTACAACCGGAAAACAATGCACCGAACTGATATATTCAGGTGTTGATATCGATATAATTGTGCTTGACTGGATGCTGCCTGATAAGTCAGGTCTTGAAATTTTAAACCAACTATATTTTGACAAAATCTCAATTCCCATCATAATGCTTACCGCCCTCGGCACACTTGAAAACAAAACAGCAGCTTTTTCACTGGGTGCTGACGACTATATCGTTAAGCCATTTGAATTTGATGAATTACTGGCACGAATAAATGCTCTTTACCGCAGATCCCACCAGATCCATTCATTTGACTATTCTTATGGTGATATCAATTATCTCATAGACAGCCGCACGATCCAATGTGACGGTCGGTCTGTCCAGCTCACAAATCGGGAATCCCAGCTATTTGAGCTGCTGCTCAGATCAGCCGGTAAACTTGTCAGCCATGACGAGATTATCGAAGCTATATGGGGGCTTAATTCCAATGTTGGAAATGGAAATATCCTGAATTATGTTTATTTTCTGAGAAACAGACTGAAAACGGTTCACAGCCGAATTACGATAAAGGGAGTATACGGAAGCGGTTATACCCTTGTATATGAAAAGGAGGAATCACCAAAATGATAGAACAGCTCAGGAAAAAACTCACTGTATTTTTATCCTCTGTCATAACTATGATCCTCGCAACCATGTCCATATTGCTGTTTTATGCTGTCGTACAGGAATATTCAAACAGCACATATGCTTCCTACTCTCAAGATACAAATCTGTTATATTCCTATCTGAACCAGACAAATATAATCGATATGAACATTCTTAATGAATACAACACCAAAAACCTTAATATCGATATACTGCGAAATGATAAAAAGGTCTTATCGACAGAGGCTTTCAAAGAAAGTAAAGCCATCCTTCAGTCCGCATCGCCTTATATGCAGTCTGAATATTGGGATGACTATTACAGTACCATAAACAAAGGAGACAGCCACCGCCGATTTTATACTGTCCGATATGACCATACGGATTACTGGAACAGCTACAGCATTATAAATATAGGGGGCACCTACTATACCATACATACGGTATACAACAATGCTCTCATCTCTGCATACAAAATAAAGATGAGTATTCTGTTTTTGATCGTAACGGTGATCGCAATTATCCTGTTGTCTATCGTGTCATATTTTTTCATGAAGAAGATTCTTATACCGGTAAATGAAGCCTATCAGAAACAGGATCTTTTTATTGCTGTGGCTTCGCATGAATTAAAAACTCCCCTTGCCATTATAAAATCCTGTCTCAACGGACTCTCCGGCAATCATCTAAGTCCGGCTGACAAAGACTATTTATCCACGGCAGACAGAGAATGTAACCGGATAACAGATATGATAAATAATCTTCTCACATTTGCAGACATAAAAAAATCCGGCCGGGAAAACTTTAAAGATACCCAGCCGGAAGATATTATTATTGAATGTTATGATCGTTTCGAGCCTGTCGCGATTCAGAAGAATCTCGACCTTATTGTTTCTCTGCCGGATGATCCGCTTCCTCTTTACTGTATGGATAAGGACAGAATACTTCAATGCATCTCCATTCTGGTTGATAATGCGATATCCTGCACAACAAACGGTCATGTCTCCCTGTCTGTATCCACGCAGAATAAACGACTGTGCTATACCGTGACAGATACGGGTCCGGGCATAAGCGATGAAGATAAACCGCACATATTTGAAACCTTCTATTCAAAGCGCAACAATCACAAAACACACTTTGGTCTGGGTCTCAGTATCGCAAAAAGCATAGCAGATCTTCATAGCGCTGAACTTACAGTATCAGACAACTCCCCTCAGGGAAGTGTATTTTCCCTAACATGGAATTACAGCTTATCTCCGTATACCGGGAAACCACCGCTCTTACCATAGCTTTCGATATGCTTGAAATGCTTCAGAAGTTCCATATCTTCTGCGCCGATCTCAAAATCAACCTGTGCATTGCTCTCCATATGTGCAGGATTTGCTGTCTTTGGTAATGAGATCGTTCCAAGCTGTAAGGTATAACGGATACAGAGCTGTGGAACAGATACATTGTATTTTACAGCCATAGCTTCGATCTCCGGTTCATGAAGGATCTCACCATGACCGATCGGTGAATATGCCTCAACCGCAATTCCATTCTTCTGGCAGTATTCTACCAGTTCCAGTGGTGTATTGCTGATATGAAGCAGGATCTGGTTGACCATAGGCTTAATCTCACAGACCTCCATCAGACTTTTCAGATCTTCGATCTGGAAATTCGACACACCTATCACACGCAGCTTTCCAGCCTTGTATGCTTCTTCGAGAGCGCGCCATGCAGCACGATTACCCTCTACATAACGATCTTCTGACTGATTTACATCTACCCATGGCTGTGGGCTGTGAATGATCATCATATCCAAATAGTCCAGTCCCATCTTGGATAAGGTTTCGTCGATTCCCTTTTTTGCTTCTTCATAGGTCTTATGTTCAGCAGCAACCTTTGAGACAACAAACAGCTTATCACGCTGGATACCGCAGGTTCTGATTCCTTCCCCTACGCCACGTTCGTTGCCATATGCCTGTGCTGTATCAATATGACGATAACCAAGCTTCACAGCCGCCTTAACTGCGTCTGCCACATCTCCATCATCTACTAACCAGGTTCCAAGACCTAACTGTGGGATTTCTACACCATTTGCCAATGTCAAAGTATTTGTATACATATAAAAACCTCCTTATTAAACTTTATGATAGACTTATTCTACAACTTAAAGTGAACTTAAGGTCAAGTGTTTTTATATGTCTTTTTTGGAAAATGTAAAACTTCATTCCCGATTGTAAGATTTAATTCCGGGCAGCCTGTTAAGTAAGCGGAACCCATCCTCTGCCAAGTTCTTTTTCTATATTTGTATCTGATGTTTTATTAATACTGCCATCCTGATTTTTAAATCCGGAATATACTCTGGAACAGAGTCAGCCTTCTGAATTATAACAGACCTGAATAATGATCCAATCCCAGCCATCATCACCGCCGCGACTGTAAGATCTTGCAGAATTAATATTTATACCTTCTTCATTCAGAAGATCCGCAAGCTCTGTACAATAATTCCAGTCGCCCTGTGATTCAACATCTCCAACAATAACACCAGCATCCGCTCCACACCACACACCGGAAAAATTTCTATTATGATATGGTGTCGGTGCATTCTTTTTATCCTTGTTACACAACATAACCCATGCACCATATCCAACTGTTCTTTTTGCCTCTGGAATATCAATATAGCCTTCGACGAAGCAACGTACTAGAATTTTTTCGATCTCAGTTGCGTTTGACATATCTGTTGTTTTTCTGCTTTTCTCAAGATACTTGATCAAAGCCGGTGCGATCGTTCCTGCCAAAACAGCCATAATCGCTATAACAATTATCAACTCAACCAATGAAAAACCTTTTGAATTTAATCTGATTCGATCTTTTCTCCCCATTATAAAATTCTCCTCTTGTTTGCTTACTGTGCAAAGTATTCCAAACACAGAGTGTGGATTCTTTTGCTTCGAACGGAGCATTTTTACTTTATAAGATGAACTTTCCTATAAAGTAAAAAACATTGCTACTACCTCTAGCAATGTAACAAAAATGCAACTGGCTGCCATTTTACAGGCCCTATAGCTTTGCGTCACACCCTTTAGAATGCTTTGCCAAATATCATATTTGCTCCATAATAATACATATTGCGATATATATCAACAAAAAAGCCATCTGGAAATGGATTTCTGAATGGCCATTTATAACTTTTATCCGCTTATAAAAACAGATACTTCTCTGCCTCCGTCAGGGAATCCAGAATGACATCCGACAGCTCCTGCATTTCTCCCGTGACCGGTGCAAGATCCGGCACCATGATCGGATGCAGTCCCGCTGCATGTGCAGAACGGATACCATTATAAGAATCCTCTATGGCGTATGCCTGCTCCGGCATCACATGGATCTGTCTGCATGCTTCCAGATAGATATCCGGTTCCGGTTTACTCCGTTTTACCATATCCCCGCAGATTACCCGATCGAAATACGGAAGGATACCTGCATCCCGAAGCTCCTGTTCGACAACTGCCTTTCTGGTAGACGATGCCAGCGCAACCTTTCTTCCATTCTTCTTTAATGTCTGCAACAGACCGGTAACTCCCGGCTTCATCGGAAGCTTTCCTCCCGCCGCCTGTTCATGGAACAGTGCCGACATCTCCGCCTTATACTCATCATAAGGAAAATCTGCTCCATACACCCCAAGCATCAGTTCTTTTGTCGCATCCTTATTCAGTCCCAGACATTTGTGACAGGTATCTTCTATGTTCTTGATCCCATATTTCTCTGCAACGACCTGCCAGCACTTTATAACCAGCAGCTCCGAGTCGAATATAACCCCATCCATATCAAATATAACCGCTTCAAATCGTTTCATTGTTCTCACCAAACCTTTTCAATATTTTACTCATTCCAGTAATCTAATGTTTCCTGCTGCACAGTCTCAATCCCAAACAATTTCCACATAAAATCTTCTCTTTCATGATAAAGATTAACTATACGAATACATTCATCCTCTATACGATAAAATACATAATTATGAGAAATAAAAAGAAACCGATAATCTGTATCTACACCAAACATCTGTGAAACTGCCGGTCCCTTTTTTTCATTCGTGCCAAGATCCCTTATAGCATCTGTTATTTTCTTAACTATTTCTATTGCTTTGTCCGCCCCATAACTTTGTGTAATAGCCTTTTTTAATTCTCTCAGCTTGTCTGCTGCGTCCGGCGTATATTTTATTTTTTTCAATCACGCACCCCCAATTCTTTCTCAAGATCATCTGCATCAATCCAGCCTTCCGCATCCGCACGAGCTTCTGCACGTTTCAAATCAAGCATTACCATAGCCAAGGCCTGTTCTTTTAGTGCTTCCTTACTGTTCGTAGTCACGATAAATGGCAAACCCTCGACATTCAAGGACTGTTGAATAAATGTATTAAAAGCATCTGTCAGTGTCATACCTGTTTTTGCATAAATATCTTCAACGGCTCTCTTTATCTCAGAATTCATTCTCACCTGAAAGGTCGAATCCTTTGGTGCCATTGCAACATTTAAATTTGTGTTCATATCATACACCTCCTTTGTTTCAACATATCACAGCTTTTATCATCTGTCAATACATTGTCATTACATCATCATTGCAGATTAAGTTTTATAATACACGATGTAAATTTTCCTATAACACAACGAAAAAAACAGACAAATATGTAAATTCTACATACTTGTCTGTTTTTCATTCGATCGACGACAGATAATTACTGCGCCTTTGCTGTTTTCTTCTTCTCTACTGCTTTCTTGTTGTTCTTACCATTTGCAGCATCCTTCTTCTTACCAAATCCGGTCTTGAAGTAGTACCACAATGGGCCTGTTACACAGATAGAAGAATAAGCACCGATTACGACACCGGCCATCAGTGTAAATGCGAACTCTTTGATCGCTGCTACACCCATTACATATAATACGAAGATCGTAACAAATGTTGTTAAGGATGTATAAATATTTCTGGTGATCGTCTGGTTAATACTTAAATTAACGATCTGCTTGTAATCTTTCTTTGTTCCTGCATTTGCGATATTCTCACGGATACGATCGAATACGATGATCGTCGCATTGATCGAGTAACCGAAGATTGTCAGCATACATGCGATACAGGTATTACCAACGGATAACCGAAGCAAGATATACAGAACAAATACCATAGCTACATCGTGGCAGAGGGCTAATACCGCACTCACACCAAACTTCACATCCTTGAAACGGATTACAATGTAGATCAGCATCAGAACGGCTGCAAGTGCTACAGAAAGGAATGCATCCCTTGTCATGTCGCTGCTGGCTGAACCACTGATATTATCGGAATTTGTTACTGTCGCACCGAGCTTCTCGCTGAGTGCAGCTGTTACCTTTGTCAACTGAGAATCATCACCCTGAGTCGTAAGCTCTGTGGTCTTGAATACGATCTCATTTGTACCGGAAACAGTCTGAACAGAGATATCTGCTTCACTGATGCCTGCTGCCTCAGCGATAACAGGAACAATGTCCTTCTCTGCCTCAGATAATGAATATGCTTTGTCAAATTCTGCTGTGATTGATGTACCACCTGCAAAATCAATACTTAAATTCAATGCACTTCCCTTTGTCTTTGCAAAGATCGGCATAAAACAGAAGCCGATCACGATGACAAGAACAGAAGCGATAATACAATATTTACCACCCTTTACGAAGTTGACCTTGCCTGGCTCTTTTGCCTTGCCAAAGAACTTCACATCGTTTACACCAAGTGTAACAAGTGCATTTAACACAAGCTGTGAAACAACAAGTGCTGTGAATACGGATAATACGATACCGATTGCCAGCGTGATCGCAAATCCCTTGATTGTACCGGTTCCGAAAATACCAAGCACAAGTGCTGCGATCAGGGTTGTCACATTACCATCGATGATCGCTGATAACGCATTATGGAATCCGGCTTTTACAGACTGCTTAACAGAAGCACCTGTTGCCAGTTCTTCTTTAATACGTGTAAAGATAACGACGTTCGCATCGACCGCCATACCTACAGAAAGGATGATACCTGCAAGACCCGGAAGTGTCAATGTAACATTGAACAGGTTCATAACAAGTAAGATCATAAATGTATAAAGTGTCAATGATAATGATGCGATCAGACCCGGAATTCTGAATACGCAGATCATGATAATGAAGATACAGATAATACCAATGATACCTGCTTTGATCGTTGTTGATACTGCTTCTGAACCAAGAGTTGCTCCGACGATATTAGAACGTACCTGCTTCAGTGTCAGTGGCAATGCACCGATACGGATCGTAGTAGCAAGGCTGTCTGCCTCTTCATATGTTGAAATGCTGTTGATAACAGCATTTCCGTCTGTAATTGCCTGCTGTACAGTTGGCGCACTTACAACTTCACCATCATATACGATATAAACGATCTTTCCTACATTTGCTGTTGTTACATCTGCAAACTTCTGAGCACCTGCTGTTGTGAATGACAACTGTACTACATTGTCATCACCGCTCTCTGTAGAATCGATCTTGGCATCTGCACCCTTAATATCATCACCGGTAAGAGCGGGAGTATAATCCTTGCCCTGTGACCATAATTCATAATTCTCAGGATCTAAGAACTCTAACTTACCTTCGATACTCAGGTCTTCCAGAATTGCATCTGCATCTGTTACACCCGGAATCTCGGCAGTGATCTTACCATTTCCCTCTGAATATACGTTATGCTCTGTTGTATGGGAATCAATACGTTTCTGCAGCTTATAGATCGTATCCTGAACATCTGCATCACTGTAATCCTCATCCTGAATCTCATAGGTTACACTTAAGCCACCCTTCAGATCAAGTCCAAGGCTGATATACTTTGCTTTTCCTCTGTCGCCTACACCAAACAATGCAACGTAGATGGAACCCGCAAGCACAAGCAGGAACAGGATCAATACCCATATGGCTTTTTTTCTTGCTTTCTTCATCTTGTTTACCTTTGTCCTCCTTATTGATTTTCTTCTTCATCTGCTAATGCGGCTTTGATCATGATCGCACATTCGATACGCTTTTTCTGAAGTTCACATCCGATATCATACGCATCTAATATATTCCCATGGAATTTATATGAGTTCGCCGCACAGCCACCGCTACAATAGAATCTTGCAAAACAGTCCTTACACTTGTCCTTTGCATAGACATTGCAGAGCTTAAACTCATCAACAAGTTCCGGCTTCGTAATACCTTCATTTACATTTCCAATGCAGAACCCATCCTCACCGACAAACTGATGGCACGGATAAAGGTCGCCCCATGGTGTAACTGACAGATATTCTGTACCTGAACCACACCCCGACAGACGTTTGGCCACGCATGGTCCCCCTGTCAAATCTATCATAAAGTGGAAGAAATTGAATCCCCTTCCTTCTTTATGTCTTTTGATCATCTCTTTTGCAAGGATATCATACTGATCTAACAGATATGGGATATCCTCTTCCTTTATCGCATAAGGCTCGTCCGGCAGAGATACAACCGGCTCAATGGAGATCTGGTCAAATCCAAGATCTGCCATGTGTAATACATCCTTTGAAAAATCCAGATTGTTATGCGTATAAGTGCCTCTTACATAATAACTCTTTCCGGCACGCTTCTTTGCAAATTCCTGGAACTTTGGAAGTAACAGATCATAGCTTCCCTTTCCATTTCTGGTCGGACGCATGTAATCATGAATCTCTTTTCTTCCGTCGATGGATAATACGACATTTGCCATCTCTTTATTGGCAAATTCCATTACCTCATCATTTAACAACACACCGTTTGTTGTCAGTGTGAAACGGAATTTCTTATTATGCTTCTCCTCCAGGCTTCTTCCATATCGAACGGTCTCTTTTACGACATCCCAGTTCATAAGTGGCTCACCGCCGAAGAAATCGACCTCAAGATTTACACGGTTACCGGAATTGGCAACGAGGAAATCCAGAGATTTCTTTGCTATGTCAAGTGGCATCAGACCTCTGTCACCCTTGTACTCACCTTCTCCTGCAAAACAATATCTGCATGCAAGATTACAGTCATGTGCAATATTAATACACAGAGCCTTTACCACTGTTTTTCTCTTTTTAAAATCAATGATATAATCTTTGAATATGTCTTCTGTAAATAGTGTTCCGTCTTCTACCAGGCCGGTTACCTCGTCATAGGCTTCCGATACTTCATCCTTATCATAGGATGGCAGTAATTCCATTACCTGTTCTTTTGTATGATTTTCGTAATTTGCAATAATATCATACACAAGGTCATCCACTACGTGAACAGACCCACTACATACATCGAGTACGATATTATATCCATTACTTTTGTACTGATGTACCATACAAATTCTCCCATCTTGTGAATTAATTTTTCTGACACGCAACGAAAGAGGACTGCCATTTGTTTGACGGTCCCCTTTGTGGTTGTCTGTCTACAATGATCTCTTACTTGTTCTCAGCATTCTCACAGCTCTGATTTCCGACTGTGCATGATGTCTTACAAGCTGACTGACATGATGTCTGGCATTCGCCGCATCCGCCCTTAACCATTGTGTTCTTCATTGTTCTGTTTGTGAGTGTCTTTATTCTCTTCATAGGTACACTTCTCCTTTTTATGTCATATAGCGAAATTATAACACAACATGCTTTAAAGTCAAAGTATTTTTACGAAAAACTTGTCTCTAACCTAGCATCCCGCCAAGCATTCCGGCCGCCAGACACAGGATCACATTCGTCAATGTCCCTCCGGCAGAGATATGGATCGTACCATTCATAATGAAAGCTACAATACCGATCACCAAAACATAACACACTCCAAGCATTAATCCCCAAATATATTTTTGCTCCTTTACCATCTTGCCGGTAAGAAAACCACCAAGGAATACAGAGATGCCATGAATGATGATAATACTCAGATGAATCACCGTATCACCCAGTCCCAGCTTGTACATGAGGAATGCCGTTATAAGCAGCAGGATTGCCGTTATTATGTAAGATACCGCAAGTGCCTTTAAAAGGCTGAAAATTTTCTGTCCTGTAATCATAGAAAAACCTCCTGACACTACTATATGCCGGAAGGTTTTCTTTCATTCCAGAGATCATTCTCTATTCTGCTATATCAATCATTTTCAGATGTCATTTTCGAAGTCAAACTGCTTCATCAGTCTTCAAATAATTCCGTCAGCTCAAATATATCGTTGCTGATACGGTCTGCTTTCTTCTTCGTTTCTTCATCCGGTTGGATCAGATCGATCACCATAAGGGTATACAGCCCTGCATCGTGGGAGGCTGTCACACCATTAATGGAATCCTCTACTCCAACTGTCTCCTCCGGCTTCGTACCAAGCTTCTCACAGGCTTTCAGATAGATGTCCGGGTATGGTTTTCCTCGCTCGATCTCATCCCCACAGATCACATCATCAAAATACGGAAGCAGTCCGCTTCGAACCAGTTTATCCTCTGCCCGTTCCCGATCCGTCGAGGTTGCAACCGCCATCTTGATCCCTCTTGCCTTTAATGTCTTTAGTGTCTCGATCACGCCATGTTTTAATTCAACGCCATGCTCATTCAGATATGCTTCGACCATATCCACTGTGCGTTGTCTGAATGCAAGATAGTCAAAATCTTCACCCATCTTTTCTTTCATCACATGTGCATTTGTCTTCTTGGTTCCACCTGCCATCCGGTCACAGATCTTCGACATCTCATTCTCCGGGATACCGATGGATAATCCATTCTTCAACCAGCACATTCTGTATACCTTCTCGGAATCGATGAGGACTCCATCCATATCAAATGCTACCGCTCTTAATGCCATTTATGTCACCTCATTGAAAGACCACGCCTGTTCGGGCGTGGTCCCTTTCTTTCTATAGTCATGTTTTATTTACTGCTGTGGCTGTTTCTTCTTTTTTTCATGATCAGAAGAAGGATCACTGCCACAACTGCAAGAATTGCAAGAATAATGATAACAATCAGGATCGGCGATGTCTTTTCCTTTAACTGGAAGGAGAATACCTCATCTGTTGCACTGTCATAGGTCGATGTAACATTTCCCGCTGTATCTCTTGCAGATACCCGAACCTCATAATTACCGTAGTTCTCAACCTGGAACTCATACGAATTCGTATCCTCATACAGTGCCGGATCAATAGTATCTCCATTAATCACGATCTCTGTCAGCATATCATCTGCATCTTCCAGACCGATCTTCATGATAAACGGATTTCTTACAACACTCTTATCATCAACGCCTGTGATAATGATACGAGGTGCTGTTCCATCATAGGTAAAGTCAAATGTTTCAGTTGTCACATGACCAACCTCATCGGTAACGGAAATCGTCATTGTATGATATCCATCTGTCAGATCTGAGAAATCTACAAAATCAATACCATCCAGCTTTACACTTGCCTTAAATACAGAAGTATCATTAACTGACCAGAGTGCATCATATCCCTTTTCCTTGATATCCGCAAAATCCTGACTGTTCAAAAGAAGTTCTCCATCTTCTGATCTTCTCTCAGTAAATTCAGCCATCTTTGCAGTCTTGTTAATTGTTGGCGGTGTATTATCTACCGTAAATACCATGTTGTAATCATCTGCCTTGTTTCCAAGTGCATCTTCTGCTGTAACTGCAATGGTATATACACCATCCTCATCAAATCTCTGGCTTCCACGGCTGACTGCCGCATTACTGCCAAAGTTTGTAAAGTAGGAGGAAGATACGTCCTCGCCATCCTTCTGTACATATATATTTACCTTATTCGAAGCAAAGAAGGACTCTGTTACTTCTATGTTCATATCTACATAATCTGTATTGTTTACAGAACTTCCACCAACTGTCTCATACTCATTTACGACACTGTTCTTGCTGTTCACTGCTGATACCTTAAGCCCTGGTGCTGTCTTATCTACCTTGAATGTCTTAGTAACAGCCGTCGCAGCATTACCTGTCATGTCCTTTGCATTAAAAGTGATCGTATATTCACCATCTTCATCAAAGGTATAGGTCGCAGTATGCGGATTACCGGATGAAAAATTACCGGTATTTAAGGTTGCAACTGTTGATGCTCCTGTTCCATCCGTCTTTTTGATGATCGTTGCCGTAATGTCAGCACTGTTCATTGCTTCTCCATCATAAGAGAATGCAAATGCTTCATTTACTGTCAATGTCGCCGTACAGGATGTATTCTGTGAATCTGCAACACCTGTTATCGATAATACAGGTGCTGTTTTATCAATCCGGAAGGATACATTTTCTGCAATCTGTTCATTACCAGCCTTATCATCCGCAGAAACAGTGATCTCATAATCACCCTCATCTGAGAATACAATCTCCGGATTTACGGAGGTGTTATTCCATTCTACCGTTCTGTAATCTCCATCATATGCAACTGCACCGGAAGCATCCTTCCGTTTTACATGTACGGTATAGGACTTTCCTTTATAATTATCTGCAAGGTTCACATTAAGTGCTACATTTCCGTTATTCAGCTTATTCACAGTTGCAATTCCGATCGTAGGCTTTGTCTTATCAATTACAAATGCAGCCTCATCCTCTGTTACATTTCCAAATGCATCCGTAACTGTAACCTTCAAATTATAAATTCCCTGTGCATTCCGTTTCACTGTATAGGTTCCGCTCGTTCCCTTCATTGTGAAAGTGTCATCTGCATCACCATTTGTATCTTTATTCTTATCAGAAACCACGATCTCGTGTGTTTCGGCAAACTGTTCTTCTACTGCTATGTCAAATGCGATATCTTTATTGTAATAACCGTCATTTGTCTGCTCCAGCCGTGGTGTGATCGTTACCTTCGGCTTTGTTGCATCTACCTTGAAGCGGGAACCTGCTACATCGTATGAAACCTTATTGCCTGCCTTATCCGTTCCTGTTACCTTGAAGTAATAGGAGCAGGCTTTTCCCTTCTTCTGACCGCAATATGCAGAAGCCTCCAGTGTCTTGCCATCCACCTTCTTGATCGCCAGCTTCTTCTGTGTATATTTGCTTTCATCAAAGCATTTGTAATACTCTGTGATCTGGAAATCCTTCAACAGCAGCTTCTGATTATCTGTAACTGTGATCTTCACATTTGTACCCTGTGTCAGACCATTCTCCGGTACACCTTCAATTGTCGCTACCGGGCTTTCCTTATCGATCACAAACTTAATATCTCTTACATAGTTTACATTTCCAAATGCATCCACTGCCTTGATCGTCAGGTTATATACACCAGGTGTTTTTCTCTTTACTGTGTAAGTTCCGGTTGTCTCATTCAGAACGTATGTCTCATCTTCGTCTCCATTCACGTCCTTGTTCTTATCACTTACTGTGATCTTCGTTTTTAATGGAAACTGCTCTGTTACTGTGAACTTGAAGCTTACATTCTTGTTGTAGTAACCATCATTCTCAGAATCCGGATAGCGATCCAGCACGATATCCGGAAGTGTAGAATCGACCTTGAATCTGGAATCATTGATTTCATATTCCACATCATTTCCGGCTCTGTCTTTACCGGTTACCTTAAATACATAAGAACATGCCTTGCCGCTCTTCTGTCCGCAGTATGCAGATGCCTCTAATTCCTTTGCACCTACCTGCTTGATCTTGAGTTCCTTCTCAATGTATTCTGTACCATCAAAATATTTATAACACTCAACGACTTTAAAGCTTTCCGGATCCAGTCTCTCATTATCTGTGATCACGACACGGATCGTTGTACCGGTTGACTTCTTGTCATCCGGAACACCTTCAATCTCGACCAGAGGCTTCTCTGTATCGATCGTGAACCGGATATCGGATACTGTTGCTGCATTTCCGGATGCATCTACTGCTACAACCATCCATTTATACCGATCAGCCTTTGATACAGTGAAACCAAATGTTTTCTGCTTTACATCTTTATAAGAAAATGCCTTATATGCTTTTGCAGCATAATCGGCTTCTGATTTACAGTTCTTATAGTCGTCTGTATTTAACACATATACATTTGCGCCAAGTTCAAACTGCTCTGCCACTGTAATATTAAATCTGACCTTGTCATTATAATACTTTGTTCCGGTACCTGCGATTGCCGGTTCTACCGTTACTTCCGGTTTATATGGATCATAATAGAAGGTCTTGCTTCTCTTTTCTGAGCTGTTGCCGGATCTGTCAGTTGCACTTACCGCAATGTAATATTTCATTGGCTTTCCATCAATAACCTTACAGTTTTTGATCGTAGCTGTAACTGTCTGATCCGAGCTGTTCTTTGCTGTGATGATCTCTTCACCCTTTACTCCGGTACCTGTCGTTGCATCATAGTCGTAAGTTTCATACACTACCTTCACAACCACATCGGAAGCTGCAATGCCATAATCATCTGCTGCCTTAACTGTGATCGTCTGTGTACCATCATTTTTATAAACACCACTTACCGGAATACCGGAGAAGCTGATATCTGCCAGTTCATTGTCGATAACAAAGGTACACTTTGCAGTCTTTGTGTTGCCAACCTCATCATATGCTGTTACTGTAACTTCATATACACCGGCTTTTTTGTAAATAAAGGATGCATTCATGGTCTGACCGATTGCTTCGGTCTCCAGATTCATCTTCTGCTCCTGATCTGCAACAGCCTTGCCGTCACAGGTTGCTGATGCAGTAATCCTGCTGATCAGAAAATTATCAGATGCAGACGCCTTTACTGTTACATCTGAACCATTCCAGTACTGCGTAAGCTTCAGACTATTTGTGGATTCTTTATCTGCAATATCAACCGCTGGCTTTTCAGTATCAACCGCAAACCGGTATGCAACCCCATTTTCATTGGATTTTGTTGCAATATTTCCTGATTTATCACTGATATAGAATATGATCGTATAAATCTTATTCTCTTCAATTCCATTTGTTAATACAAGTGTTTTATCAAATGTTTTATCCCCATTCGCAGCTATATTTCCTGTAAGAATGGTATTTCCCACCTGATCTGTGACCTTGTAATCACCCAGTGAAAACGCATCCTCAGCCGTTATATGAATGGAAGGATCTTTACTGAAATAATAAATACCATCTGCTGATGCCTTTGCTCCGGCAAATTCCATTGCTGCTATTGATGGAGCTGTCTTGTCATATAACACCTGAATGGATGCATCCGTTGTGTTTTCATCTTCATTCGCAGCCACATAATGATGCTTTGATGTAAAGTGGAATGCATACACACCCTCTGTTGTCAGATCATAGGTCAGTGTAACGGTTTTCAGATTTCCATTTGCTGATATATCTGTTCTGGACGGTGCTACATCAATACCGGCAGCAGACGCTGCGGCATCCGGAGTCTTTCTTGTTACCGTCTTTACAATATCATCGGCATCCAGATCCAGACCTGTTACTTTATATGTAACCGTTGTTGCACTTCCATTATGTCCGGCATATACCAGTGCCTGATCCTTTGCATCTATTGTTTTCCCCTCGGAGGAAACTGTCAAAGAATCCTGTAATGTTTCTTTATTCACATAAACGGTTACCGTTTTCTTTGTTGTATTTCCGGCACAGTCATATGCGTCAAGTGTTACTTTATACACACCAACATCCGGCAGTGACAGTTCATCTCCGGTCAATGTAACTTCCTCACCATTTACATAGACCTTTGTTTTAGCCGTATCAATCTGACTGTCAGCATCAGAAATCCGGAATATCAAAGTCTCTCCTGTCTTGGCTGTTACAGTATATTCTGCCTGATCCTGCAGTGATACACCACCATTTGCCTGACTCAGGATAAGTGCCTGTGGAGCTTTTGTATCCAGATTAAATGTGATCTCTTTGGTACCAGTCTGACCAAGACGGTTTACTGCCTCATATAAGACTGTATGTTTTCCTGATTTATCTACCAGAGCGGAAATCGGAATATTATCATATGTATAAGAATACTGATTTGCATCTGCTGATATACCTGTTATGGTTTCAAGGATCCTACCATCAAGGCTGATCCTTGCCGTATCGATCGGTGCATAATCCTCAACTGCCGCTACTCCTGTCAGTTCTGCACCACTGAACCATGTATCTGCATCATATGTATAATTCTGGATCGAAATCGTTGCACTATCGTTTCCCTTTATGCCACGGAAAGAGCCCTTTGTAATTTCTGGTGCTTTTTCATCGATATATACAAATGATCCATTTTCATCAAATTTGTAAGTACCGATAGATTCATATATATGATCTGTGACTCTGAAGATTACTTTATAATCCGCACCTGCTACAGACGATTTCGGAATCAATACCGTTTTACTGCAGATACCGGTATCTTCATCTTTATTCATACATACCGACTGCCAGTTATTCATGGTCGTTCCATTCACAAAACAATATTCCAGATCCAGATCTGCAAAATTACTGTCGCCTATATCCTCAAGCGCCGATACCGTTACACGAATACCATCACCCTTTTTATTCAGGAACTCACCAAGTATCCCTTCCGTAATCTTTAATTCAGAATCTTCATCTACCGTTACATCCTGAATCCGGATATCTGAAGTATACCGGATCGTCACCGGAATAAATACCTTTTTTCCTTCCCTGCTATATGCTGTAAATACATATGATCCGGATTCCGGAACCTTTACATCAAAGGCTCCACCATCTTTACCGATTGGTATTTCTTTCTCATTTCCACCATTTAATGTATATGTAAGTTTAACAATATCCGCCGGATCTTCCGGTGTCTGTTTTATATATCCGTCAACCTGTTCCGTTCCATCTGACACATACCCCTTTACAGACACAACATCCCCTTTTTCAGCATAATAAAAACTATCTCCATTTTTATCATTTATCTGTGGAATGCTTTTATTTCCCGCCTCTGCTGAAATATGCATAGTTGGTCCAGCAACAGATAGATTATCCCCATTTTCAGCATTTTCTCCATATACACGTATTATCCCCGCAAATTCATAGGTATCCTTCTCATCTGCTGCTTTATAGACTGCATACTGATATTCATCCTCTGAATCTGTGATCCGGATCTCCTCGATCTCCGAAGCCTGCTTTGTGGTCTTCTTATCCGATGCATCACAGGATGTTGCTATAATCTGCTTCTTATCAGATGCATCCAGTTCCTGCATCAGGTAGTCACCCTTAAATGTGACAGCAGTCTCTTCCGGAACAGAAATCTCAACCTCTTCTACACTGCCTGTCTTTACGCTTCCATCTTTATTTTTCTTATATGTAACTTTTTTGGGAATATACGTTTCAAGATTGATCACTTCTTTTGTATATTCATCTTCTGCTTTCATTCCGATTCTGTTATCAATTACCACCAGTGATAACAGCATAACCGCCGTCATGACCAAAGCCACAAAACGATGTAAATATTTGTTTTTCTTCATTTTGGTCACTCCCTTCTATATCGATTCATCCGTATGAACTACAACAACATCAACTAACAGTGGGAATTTCTCAGCTTCTTCACCCTGTATATCGGTCTCACTACTGTCAGAAGCTTCTGTATCCATAGTGAGAACATCAGTTGCATCATCATCGGTACTTAATACGTCTGTTGCATCACTGTCTGTACTTAAGACATCCGTTGCCGCATCTGCTTCGTCCTCTGATGTCAGAATATCAGTCTCACGCTCATATTCATCATCCGCCCGAAGAACATCGGTCTCTTTTTCATAATCCTCCTCTGATCTCAGGACATCAGTTTCTTTCTCATAATCCTCTTCCGGTCTCAGGATGTCGGTTTCTTTTTCGTAATCCTCTTCCGGTCTCAGGATATCGGTTGCTTTCTCAGAATCTGCTTCTTCCGGTCTGGTATGATGATGGCTTCTGCTCTTATTCAACTCATCCACAGCCTTCTTATATCTCTCATTTCCTTTCCTGGAAACTTCTTCGGATGCTGACTTGCCCTTGATATCACGCACCTCGATCTTACTGGTACTGCCCTTTGATTTGATCGCATCTTTTTTGGAAGCACCGCTTCCCTGTAAGCTTTCATAACCCTTTTCGCGGATCTCTTTGATCTGTTTTCTGGCTGTGCTTCCGGAAAGATCTCCGATCACCTTCGGGATATCCAGTTTTACAAATAATATAACTGCTATCACTGCAAAGACAACTGCAAGAGCTATACCGCCGAATAACATTACATTACAAATCGTTTCATTCATTGTTATCACTCCTCACTCCCTGTCACTGCAGTATTTCCATTTATAATATCAGAAATTGCAGAGTTTACGATCAACGAGTTCCATTCATTATTACCACGGGAGGCAAGAATATTGATCTTACTGCCCGCATCGTATACCGCTTTGATCTTCTGGATGCCATCCTGCTTCCAGCGTTTCGGATTGGATCCGTATTCTCCGGAATACCGGTCATACAGATATGTCAGATGACTGACATAAATATCGGCTGCATTATCAACCGTTCCCATACTGCTCTCTGCGGAACTGTATACCTTTTCAGCCTGATCATAATAATCCTTATTGTCGCTGATCTTTTCAAGCGCTATGTAAGTTTCCGCTTCTTCCTTCATATATTTTACATATGATTTCTTTGTTGTATCCGGAAGATTTGGATCCGTGATATCGATACTTGCCAGATAACGGTTAAGTGAGTCGATTGCACTCAGATAATAGGTTTCCTTCTCTGCATCTACATTTGTATTCTTTGCCTGATAGGAATATACGGAATACAGGATTCTCGCATACTGTGCCGTGTAATATTTTACATTACGATCCTCCGGAAGTGCATTGGAAAGTGCTGTACTGTTTTCATCCAGCTTTTCGTTTGCCTCCGTCAGCAATGCAATCGTTCTCTGCGGCATATCTGCCGTATCACTTCCCAGATTATCAACATAGATAGAAGCGATATTCAGATAATTTACATATTTGCTTGGATTTGTATCTTCCAGTTCCTCACTGTTGTAAGTTTCAAAATTAACCAGATTCTCTTTACTGTTTGCAAAATTGGAATTCTTCTTGATCTTATTCTCGCAAATTGCCGAATAATATGCAGCCTGTGCTGTCTCATCCGGGAAGTTTGCCGAATCATTTACCTGATTAAAATACTGCATTGCAGCTTTGTAATCCTGAATTTCGTTGTAATAAATGATCGCAACCTCATAGACAACATCTGCATTTACCTTGTCAATATACTTGGTGACGTAACGTACACCTAATTTTGCTCCACTGTCCACGTTCTCGGACACAGTGTCAGTGTTCTGATCCATATCATAATAATATGCATACGTATCAAGAAGTCCCAGATAGGCATCTGAGGATGATTCATCCAGAGCAATTGCTTCTTTATAGATCTTGATTGCTCCATTTATATCATTATCCTGCAGCGCATCTTCTGCCTCCAGTATCTTGTTGCTGTAGTTCTTCTCCTTGATCTCATTCTTCTTTACCCCGCCAAAAATGGCACAGCCAACAGACAGAAGGGATAATCCTGCCATCACGCCAAATGTGACCAGCTTTTTCTTTGCCTTTGCTCTGTACTCATTGTCCAACTCATTGTAATGATCCAACGCATACAGAAGTTCTGAACAGGACTGATATCTGTCATTTGGATTTGACTGGCAGCACTTGATAATGATCTGCTCCAGACCAGATGAAAGCATTGGATTCCACTGACGGATCGGTTTAATCTCATATGGTGGCTCACATGGATTCTTTCCGGTTACCAGATGATACAGCGTCGCACCCAGATTATAAATATCCGTTCTGGCATCAGTATTATAGATACCACGTCCCTGCGCATCACCGAACTGCTCCGGTGCTGCATATCCTCTGGTACCCAGTGCTGTCGTATCTGCGTTATTTTCAATTATGTACTCTTTTGCTGTTCCAAAATCGATCAGCTTTACTGAACCATCCGGCTTTAACATAACATTGGATGGTTTCATATCTCTGTATATGATCGGTGGATTCATGGAGTGCAGATAATCAAGTGCACTGGCAAGCGCACGACCCCATTCAATTACATCGGACTGCTTCTGTGCACCCTCTGCCTTCAAAACTTCATTTAACGGCTTACCTTCTACGAAATCCATGATTACATAAATCGTTCCATTCTCATTTATGATATCAACGATTCGGGGCAATACCGGATGATCCACATTTTTCAGGATATTTGCTTCACGCTCCAAGCCTTTTAAAAGTGTTTCTACACTCTTGGAACCATCATTCTTTATCTCTTTTACAGCCCACTGTTTATTCAGACGGTTATCCATCGCCAGATAAACAATTGACATTCCACCCTGACCAACTTTTTTCAGTATTTCATATTTTCCATCTAATACTGTTCCTAATTCTGTCATCTTATCTCCCCACTACTCAGCCTTGACCAGCAATACTGTTATATTGTCTGTTTCCTTCCTGTACTTTACAAGATCTGTTAAAAAAATACAGCCCTCTTTCATCTTATCTTCATCTGGTGCTGCCAGCGGACTGAGTTTCGCCATAATCTCATCTCCGCTTATCTTATGTCTGAATCCATCTGAACATAACAAATACGATGCATTTTGTGTAATATAACCTCTGATGAAATCAGGTTCCACTACCGGTGATGCGCCTACACACTGTAACAGTATGCTTCGTCTGCTATCTGTTTCTGCCTGCTCCGGGGTCAGTCTTCCTGCTGCGATCTCCCTTGCAACCAATGTCTGATCCTGTGTAAGCTGTTCCATTTTATCTGTCAACTCATATACCCGGCTGTCGCCCACATGTATAATATAATATCTGTCCTCATACATAAGAATGGCTGACAAAGTGGTTCCGATCATAATTCCCCGGCTTTCACCATATGCTTTCAGCTTTTCATTCTCTGTTACAGCTATGCGATCCCACTGCTCCTTCAAGATCGCTGTATTAAATGTTCCTGTTCTGACCAGTTTTACAAAATCATGTTCAAACCAGCCACAATATGCATTTATGACCTCTTTGCTTGCAAGCTCTCCTTTTGCCAGTCCGCCCATGCCATCACAGATAATCGCAAAGGCTGCCTGTCCATTCGGAGTCTCTGCAATCTTGATCGCAAGAGAGTCCTGATTATTTTTCTTTTTTATACCCACATCTGTGTGATATGCCGCTCTATATTTCATACGCTTCTCCTGATTATTATCCCCATATCCTTATCTGACAAAATAAATGAAACCTTCATCACCCAGAGAAACCTTTGCATTATTTGTCAAAAATACATTTTTCTGTCCAGCTATGTTCTGTCCATTCACAAATGTACCATTTGTGGAAGCATTATCTCTGATATAGCTGACACCATTCTTTCTCTCAATGATGCAGTGGATCCGGCTGACATCTGAATTGTCCGTTACTGTATAATCTGCTTTGGTTGCAGATCTTCCGATTGAAAATTCCGGTTTATTTATATATATTTTTTCATTTGTTGCTATTCTTAACAGATACGGCACTGGCACCTGAGGCTTCTTCTCCTCAACCGGCGGTACCGGTGCTGCTTCCGGTTTCTTCTCCGGCATCGGTGGTACCGGTGTTGCTTCCGGTTTCTTCTCCGGCATCGGTGGTACCGGTGCTGCCTCCGGTTTCTTTTTCGGCATTGATGATGCCGGACGATTTGGGATTGGCGGCACAATTGGTTTGCCATCCGGTCCCATCTGCATTGGCATTAGTCGTCCCGGCATTGGCCGACCGTTCATTGGCTTGCCA
>ENA-OOWR01000023-OOWR01000023.1-human-gut-metagenome-genome-assembly--contig:-NODE-23-length-53336-cov-2.942700_pt1 | contig 53336 bp, 39 predicted proteins | sample MGYA00241582_ERZ501333 | MGnify/ENA primary metagenome ERZ501333 (study PRJEB25962, sample SAMEA2042981) | human gut metagenome | biome: human gut; feature: human-associated habitat; material: faeces...
GTGAATTTCCAAAGATAATACAGCCGCTAAATATTAGTAATTATTTTGGAAGACTGGCTATATGGATTTTACTTGCAACGATTATTTCAGTATATGCAAAAACGCCATTAAGAGCAGCCATTAACACATTCCTTTTCTTTATAAGTATGCTGGCAGGATATTATCTTTATTGCAATTACGTTTTAGGTTTCTTGCCGACAACTTATATGATGATGTGGATAGTGATCTCGTTTGTTTCATTTTTTATGGCGTATATATGCTGGTATGCGAAAGGGGAGGGAAGCGTTGCAATCTTTATATCAAGTTTGATCCTTGGTGTTTTGCTTGCACAGGCAGTTAGTCTCAACATCATTACATATGGCTTTTATGTATATCAGCCTATGGAGGTTCTTACATGGATAGCTGGTGTATTACTTTTGAGAAGAAAGCCGAAAGAGTATGCTGTTGAAATAGGTTTGTCCATTGTGATTGCATTTGTATATCAATTGGTTATTCCATATTGGGGATAGAGGCAGGAAGTATTAGGCACTTGATTAAGGGAGATACAGTATGAAAAAGATATTAAGAAATATTCTAAGAGTAATATTGATTGTAATCACGGTTATTGCATTATTCGTGATAATATCATTGGTTCGCCATAAAGTATGCAGTTCAAGAGAAAAAGATTTATTGACTCCGTTAGGTGAAGTGGTAGAAGTCAACGGGCACAAGATGAGCGTATATACAGAGGGGGATGGTGATAAAATGCTTGTGTTCATGTCTGGAGGTGGAACCTGCTCGCCAATATTGGATTTTGAGTCTTTGTATTCGCTGCTTAGCAATGATTATAAAATCGTTGTAGTGGAAAAATTCGGTTATGGCTTTAGTGATGTTGTAGACGAAAACAGGGATATCGATACGATGTTAAGCGAAACAAGGATGGCACTTGATAAAGCCGGAATAAAAGGCCCATATGTGCTTTGTCCCCATTCGATGTCAGGACTTGAGGCTTTATACTGGGCACAGAAGTATCCGGAAGAAGTTGAGGCTATTGTTGGTTTGGATATGGCAGTACCAGATTATTATGATGAAATGAACATCAATATTCCTATTATGAAATTAGGGCAGTATGGTGCTGCTCTTGGAATTACCAGATGGATACCGAGCCTTGCGGAGAGCGATGCAATCAAATCCGGAACACTGTCTGAAAAGGAAAAAGAGATTTACAGAGCAGTATTTTATCAAAAAACTGCAACTGTAACGATGATTAATGAAACAAAAGCTGTAAAACAGAATGCAAATATTGTAAAAGAAAACGGAATTCCGCAGGTGCCGATGTTATTGTTTATTTCTGACGGCTCTGGTGGAACCGGTTTTACAAAAGAAAAGTGGAGAAGTATTCCTGAAAATTATATTTCAGGTTGTGACAATGCAAGTTATATTGAATTAGATTGTCCGCATTATGTCCACGACTATAAGTATGATGAGATAAGTAAGGAAATCAGGGAGTTTATTCAGTGAATGGAAAATTATACTGAATGAAATTGATGCAAGCATTATATTGAATTTGTAAATATATATTTATTTTTCATGAAAGGTGCAGTTAATTTGAAATATTTTAGGAGCGCAATTTGAATAAATATTTCGGTAATTTTTTTAAATTACCATTTGTATTGCGACATAATTATGCTACAATAATGGCATAGAAAGAGAGGTGTTCATTATGCCAACTATTATGCCGATTAGAGATTTGAGAAAGACAAGTGAGATTTCAGAATTAGCGCATAAGAAACAGGAGCCTATTTTTATTACAAAAAATGGATACAGTGATTTAGTAGTAATGAGTGCAGAACTATATGAAAGATTTGCGCAAACTAATAAAATTGACCAAGCTATTTATGAAGCAGAATTGGAAATAGAGGAAGGGGCTGAACCTATATCAGTAGATAGTGCTATAGAAAGGTTGAATAAGAAATACTATGGATAAATATGATGTAATGCTTTACCCGAGAGCCTTTCGTGATATAGATGATATTTATGCATATATAGCATTAGAAAAACTATCTCCAGAAAATGCAAAAGCACAAACTGATAGGATATGGGATGCAATAAAAGCATTAGAACAGTTTCCTGAAGCACATCAAGACCGTTTAGTGGGACGTTATGCTGGCAAAGGATACAAACAACTAATTGTAGACAATTATATTGCTATATTTAAGATTGATAGGGCAACAAGGAGAGTTTATGTAATAACTGTTCAGTATCAAGGTAGAAATATTTAAATAAAAAGCAGTTAATAATTGAACATTAACTGCTTTTGTTTCGATGGTGGTTATAAAACATTACTTTATAGTATGATAGATAGCTTGAAATCATATTGAATAAGAATTGCACGGCATCGGAATTTATGGAGGAACAGCATGGAGGACGAAAAATTAATATTTGACCATACCTGTCATGTCTTATATTCAAAAGCATGTAAGGAACAGATACAGGATAAGATTGCGCTGCATTATCCGGCAGAGCAGTGGGAGGCTATCTGGACACAGGTCCAGAAGCAGTATGTGGATTTTTTAAAAGACTGGCGCACAGATCTGGGTGGAAAGAAGAATTTTCATAATGGAACAGGTGGTACATATGACTGTATTGCTTTAATGGCATATTATGTCATTTGCAAATCAGTGACAAACCTTGACGAGATAGAAGAAATGGAGGGGAATTTATTCCTTCCGGCATTTCGTAAGCTGAAATTTGTAAATGTCAATAAATTATTTTTTAAGAGGTTGCTGCATTTTTCCTTTGCAACAGCCGGAAAAAAATGCCTGAAATGGAATGATTATAAGATGAATGTTGCTGCCTATCAGAAAGGCAAACCTATTTACTATGAGTTTACAGAATGTCCGGTAGCTGAATTTGCAAAGCAATTCGATCTGCTGGAGGTTATGCCGGCATTATGCAACCCGGATTATACAGCGATGGAACTCTTACATGCGAAACTGGTTCGGATAACCACATGTTCAAATGGCAGTAAATGTGATTATATGATCTGCGGTGATGAGGATGAATATTGCCGTCAGCACCCGGAATACAAAGATGTGCAGGGATATAGAAGAAATAAATGAGACCTTATGGAGGATAGAAAATGGTTAAAACTATTGTAAAAGATATTCTTTTTCTGGGGCAGAAATCCGTTCCGGCAACACCACTTGATATGAATGTGGTAAATGATCTTCGGGATACATTGGCTGCGAATCGTGAGCGCTGTGTCGGAATGGCAGCAAATATGATCGGGTATAAGAAAAATATGATTATTGTAAGTGTCGGACCTGTAGATATGATTATGATCAATCCGGTGATCTGTTCTAAGAGCGGACGTTACGAAACAGAAGAAGGCTGTCTGTCATTAGAGGGAAAACGAAAAACAACAAGGTATAAGAAGATAGAGGTAGAGTTTCAGGATGCTGGTTTTGTAAAACGAAAGATGGCCTTTGAAGGATTTGTGGCACAGATTATTCAGCATGAGGTAGATCATTGTAATGGGGTAGTGATTTGAGTATAGATAGATTAATAGAAATTTTCAAGATGTGGAATTAGCACAGGAAGGTAAAGAAACATTAAAAGTGGATTTGTTGGCAAGAATAAAATAGTTGATATATTTATAATTAATTAGGTGATAAGATGAGAATAATGTTAATAGATAATGCAGTAGATTCCCTTCAAATAGCCATGGATGCATTCAATTTGTGGAATAAAGGAATTGAAACAAGAAACAACTTTAGATTTTTAAAAATAGCTATAGAATTTTTACATAATGCGATGGAACTGTTGCTGAAAGCAACCTTAAATTTGGAAGATGAAAAAATTATTTATTCTTCAAAAAATGATAGGCAAAAAGATTCTATTGAAAAAAATAAAGTAGAGGCAGAAAAACAGAAGATTAGTTTGATAGAGTACACGGTTAAAAATAGTAATTTAAAAACATTGTCATATGGAGAGGTATTAAAAAAATGCATAGAAATGGGTATTATTTCTGGAGGCAGAAAAATAGAATGTTTAGAAAAATTGGGTATTTATAGAAATCAAATAATGCATTTAGGAATCGACGTAAATGAAGATTTTGCTGAGTTATTAGCAGTTATACATGAAAGTTTCTATCTTATAATAGATGACAACTTTTATAGTGGTTTATTAGAAATATCGGATTATTTTTCGTATAACGATGTATTGGATACGATTGAGCCATGGCAAGAGCTTAGTGGTGATACATTGAGATTATTATCTACTACTATAGAAAAACGAAAATTAGAAATATTTGATAAAATAATAGAGGTTGTTTTGGAGTCTGATCAATTTACTAAATTTATAAATACAAATGGTATTATATTAAAAAATAAAAGCATATATCAGGATAATTACATTGACCTAGAATTTACACATAATAGAAGAAAAATTGAATTAACAACAGAGTATGATGCATTTTATAACTATACCACAATTGTAATGGTAACATACTGTTATAAAATAGTTTTTTGTGTGAAGCATTTTGAAAATGAAATGGTCATAGGAAAAAGATGGATTGAGTATGATGATTTTGCATTAGAAAGTATTCATAATAAGGAAGATGAAAGATACTTTTTAACAAAACCATTAACAGAAAAAAATATTAGAAATTGTTTGATTGATACTCTAAAAATGACGATTTTATGCAATAACACAGAGTACTAATATAGAGCTAAGAGAAGTAATGAAAATGTCTGAATGTTCATCAGATATCAAAAGATAATACAGAAGTCATAACAGGAGATAAACATGGAAAAAGACTCAGGCAAATGGATCATGTATGGTGTAGACTGGGATGATCCGGAGTGTATTCATACAGTGGATGAGGCAATAGAATATATAAATGAGATTGGCTTCCTACCGCTTTTTAGAAACGACATACCGGGATTTTCGCTGGAAGAACGAACTGTACCGGAGTACTGGTGGTGTGAGGATGTTGACAGAGATCCATGGATGTGGCGGGCGGTTATCGCAAGAAGACATGACATCGTATATGGCAAGTTTTTTAATAAAAAGGCAGGTTTTATATCGAGAAAATGGCTTCCTGTATTTGCTAATTACAGACGGGATGGATATGATTTTGATGCGCTGTATGAGGATGGAAAAGCCCCGAATAAGCATAAAAAGATCATGGATTATTTTATGGAAGAACATGTGGATACAGAACTGTATTCCAACGAATTGAAGAAAATGGTAGGGTATGGAAAAGACGGCGAAAAGGGATTTGATGGAGCTGTCACCAATCTTATGATGCAGATGTATCTTTGTAATTGCGACTTCAGAAAACGTGTAAATAAAAAAGGACTGGAGTATGGTTGGGATGTGGCGGTTTACTCGTCCCTGGAACATATCTATGGGTATGATTATGTAACATCCTGTTACAAGGATGATCCGCAGGAGTCCTGGAATATGATCATCCGGCATATGCATGATATTTATCCGATCGCAACAGATATGCAGATAAAAAAGCTTTTGAAATAGATTCAAGGTTAATAATCTGATGATATTTCAGTAAATAGCCTGATGAATTTTCTTGCTTGACAAATCATCTTTTTGTGCTATACTTCGTACCAACAGAATAGTAAAAAATAAGTACGCAAGGGTGTGTTACATCGGTTGCGTACTTTTTTTGTTTTATGAAATACAAGGGAGGTGGAAACTGGTGAAGACCCTTGAAACAAATGACTGGCTGGTCATGAACAGTATCATATACAAGATCTACACAACCGGTGATTTTGATGCCATGCGGACACAGTTTCTGGAACAGATCAAGACCGTCATAGATTTTGACAGTGCAGATTTTTATCTGGCATCATCAAATGAGAAAGAAAATCTGGAACGTCCGGTATTCCTCAACTGTGATGAAGACTTGTCAGATATTTATGAGAATATGGATTACAGCCGTGGTATTATGTTCAGTGGCAGGAGTATGGTATATCGGGAAACTGATATCATATCGGATGAGAAAAGAGTTCAAACCGAATATTATCAAAGAGTATATAAGCCAAATAACTGGCATTATGCGTTACAAATGATATTTGGACGGAACAAACATTTTCTGGGCGTGGTGACACTATATAGGACGATTGGTAAAGAAGACTTTACATATGAAGATGTATTCCTGATGGATATGCTTAAAGATCATATGGCATACCGGTTGTCACAGGACAGAAACAATCAGATGACCAGTCAGGAGAAACTGACGCTGACACAGGCAGTAAAGACCTATGATCTGACGAAGCGGGAGCAGACCATATTGCAGCTTTTGCTGCAGGGAATGGAGAATACGGAGATCTGTGACCATTTATCCATAACGGTAAATACACTAAAGAAGCATATTTTAAATATTTACCGGAAACTGGGAATTCGAAATCGTGTTCAGATGTTTAAACTGATTAAAGAAAAAGAGTAGTTAGTACTATAAAAGTAGTAGAAAAATGGTAATCCTGTTCTATTGAAGAATTAATTTGAAAGTAGTATATTTTCGTTAACAAGCAAAGGAGCTGTTCAGAGATGAACGGCTCTTTTTTGGTATATTAGTTGTATGTTGCAGATTGGAGGAAGAAAGAATGAAAGAAATCATATTAATAATCAGACCGGAAAAGCTGGAAGTATTAAAAAGCATATTGGATGAGAAGAATTGTGGTGGTATGACGATCTCAACCGTTATGGGATGCGGAACACAGAAAGGAACTGTTGAGGGCGTAAATGAGATTAAAGGCTTTAAAACTACGATCAATCTTCTTCCAAAAGTAAGAGTTGAAGTAGTAGTTGAAGATTCCAAGGTAGAACAGATTATTCTGGATGTCAGAGAAAAGGTAGCTACCGGACATGTTGGAGATGGTAAGATCTTCATTCGAAATATCGAAGAGGCTATACGAATCCGTACCGGTGAACGAGGAGAAAAAGCATTATAGAGAAATTTGAAAAAGAGGTGATATGATTTGGCAAATGTTATAGTTGATATCAAAGACGTAAATAAAATATACGGAACAAATCATGTTGTAAAAGATCTGAATCTGCAGGTAGAGGAAGGCGAGTTCCTGACATTGCTTGGATCATCCGGATGCGGCAAGACGACAACGCTTCGTATGATCGCAGGATTTGAAGAACCGACGACAGGCTCCATTCAGGTAGAAGGTGAGCCGATTGAAGATAAAGAGCCATTTGAGAGAAATGTAAACACTGTCTTTCAGAGCTACGCTTTATTTCCACATAAGACCATATATGACAACGTAGCATATGGTCTTAAGATGAAAAAGGTTCCAAAGAAAGAGATCAAAGAACGGGTAGCGGAGATGTTAGAGATGGTTCAGTTATCCGGATTTGAGAAACGGTATCCAAGTCAGTTGTCCGGTGGACAGAAGCAGCGAGTTGCGATTGCAAGAGCGTTGATCAATCGTCCGAAGGTTCTGCTGTTGGATGAGCCGCTTGGTGCATTGGATCTGAAGCTTAGAAAACAGATGCAGTTGGAACTGAAACGGTTGCAGAAGAAATTACATATCACATTTATCTATGTTACACATGATCAGGAAGAAGCGCTTACGATGAGCGACAGGATAGCTATTATGCATGATGGTGTCATGGATCAGATCGGATCACCGACAGACATCTATGAAAGACCGGCAACCAAGTTTGTAGCAACCTTCATCGGAGAGACAAACGTATTTGACGGAACGATCAAATCGATCGTAAACGGAAAAGCGGTTATAGGAATTGAAAATGGAGATGTAACAACCTCCGGCTCCGTGACCGAGACAGAGGAAAAGAACACCGGATTTTCAGTTGGTGAATTTGTAACTGTTTCTGTTCGACCGGAAAAGCTTCATTTTTCGGCAGAACCGGTAGAGGGCTTCAGCGTACCGGCACTGGTCAAGGATTATATCTATGTTGGCTCAGTCGTCAAATGTCTGGCGGTTCTTCCAAATGGAAATGAAGTAAAGATGGAACGTCTGGCAGGCGAAGAACTTCCAAAATCCGGTGACAAAGTATTTATCTGCTGGAATCCGGAGGATGCGGTATTGATCCACAGTCTGGATAATAGCTTCTATCAGAGTATGGAAAATATAACACTGGCATAAGGAGGTGTTTGATATGAATAAAAAGAGATTCAGAGAAAAGACACTTCCGGCAACGATCATGGTAGGGCCGGTGACCTTATGGTTGATCCTGTTGGTAGCAGTTCCACTCATCTATATACTGGTCATGAGTTTTTGCAGTATTGATCAGTATTACAATGTAACATTTCAGTTCACATTCGATAATTACAAACATCTGGCGGACAGTTCTTATATTAAGATCTATGTTCAGTCACTTGTGATCGCATTACTTACAACCGTGATCTGTATCGTGCTTGCATATCCGTTTACCTATGTTATTGCAAGGACAAAGAGCAGATCAAAGAATCTATTATATATGCTGGTTATCATTCCGTTCTGGACGAATTCACTGATCCGTATCTATGGATGGAAGACATTCCTTGGTTCATCCGGCTGGTTGAATACCGTGCTTATGAAGCTGCATCTGATATCAGAGCCATTGAACCTCTTATATAATCAGGGAACTACCGTATTTGGTATGGTGTACTGCCTGTTCCCATTTATGGTACTTCCGCTTTATACCGCGATCGGCAAGCTGGATCATACTTTACTGGAGGCTTCCTCTGATCTTGGAGCTAAGGGCTGGCGGACTTTCTTTGAAGTGATCCTGCCGCTGACAGCCAGCGGAATTTTCTCCGGCTGTATCATGGTATTTATCCCATGTCTTGGATATTTCTTTGTATCGAATATCTTAGGTGGTGGAAATGCAGATGTTATTGGTAACCTGATCGAGCGCCAGTTCAAGAGTGGAAATAACTGGCCTCTTGGTGCAGCCTTATCCATCATATTAATTGTTGTCACATTGATCCTCGTCAAACTGTACCAGAAGACAGGCGGCGATATGGATAGTCTGGGGGTGTAAACGATGAGCAGAAAAGCAAAAGTAAGAACAAAGAGTATTCTTTCAAAGATCTTTTGTTCTCTGATTTATATTGTATTGTTTATGCCGATTGCAGTTGTTGTAGTGAATTCCTTTAATGCAACGACATCAAAACCATATCTGACCTGGAAGGGGTTTACATTTGACTGGTATGTGAAATTGTTTGAAAATCAGTCGCTTCTTACATCCTTTGGCAATACGATGATCATAGCATTGGTCACAACTGTACTTTCAACGATTATAGGTACGCTTGGTGCGATCGGAATGTACAAATATAAATTCAAAGGAAAAGGGATCATAGACGGACTTTTGTATATCCCGGTCGTTATTCCTGAGATTGTAATGGGTATATCCTTACTTACGGTATTCGCAAAGGTCTCGATCCCAAGAGGTATGCTTACATTGATCATTGCACATATCACCTTCTGTGTGCCATATGTTATCTTCAATGTCAGGGCAAGATTATCCGGCTACGATATTTCGATCGAAGAAGCAAGTATGGATCTGGGAGCTAACCGCATTCGTACATTCTGGGAGATCACACTTCCGGTTTTAAGACCCGGCATTACAGCCGGTGCATTACTGGCATTTACGTTATCGATTGATGACGTTATCATAAGCTACTTTGTAAATGGTAATACGATGACTTATCCGTTACAGGTTATGGCAAGTATTAAGAGTGGAGTAGCACCTGATGTAAATGCATTATCAGCGCTGATCTTAGCAGGCACGATCATCTTTGTTGTCCTGACTCAGGGCAATCTGTTAAAGAAGAAAAAACAGTAGCTGTATAGAATGAAACAGTAAACAATTTATAGAAGTAACCGAACAAGGTTCAAGAGTAGAAGGGAGACATAATTATGAAGAAAAACAGAAAAAGAGCAGTAAGTATTGCATTATCACTTGTTCTTGCAATGACAGCAGTAAATATCACCGGCTGTGGTAAGAAAGCAGACAGTACAAACGGAGAGTTAAACCTGTTCATCTGGACAGAGTATGTACCGGATGAAGTAATTAAGGATTTTGAAAAAGAATATGGAATCAAAGTAAATGTATCAACATTCTCATCCAATGAGGATATGCTTGCAAAGGTAAAATCAGAGGATGAAGGAACTTATGATATCGTACAGCCGAGTGACTATATGGTAGAATCCATGATCGCTCAGGGAATGCTTGAGAAGTTGGATCAGGATGCACTTACCAATCTGTCAAATATTGGTAGTCAGTATCTGGATCCTGTATATGATCCGGGCAATGTCTACTCCGTTCCTTATCAGGGTGGTGTGGCAGCGATCGCAGTCAACACCGACAAGGTATCAACAGATATTAAGGGATATGCAGATCTCTTTGATCCTTCATTAAAAGGACAGATCGTAGCACTGGATGACTACAGAGCAGTTATCGGTATGACGGAGAGAAGCAAGGGACTCAGCATGAATGAAACAGATACAGCAAAGCTTGCCGAGGTTGAAACGAAGCTTCTGACATTAAAGGACAATATCGCAGTATATGACAGTGACAGTCCAAAGTCATCTCTGATCAGCGGAGATTGTAATGTTGGTTACTGCTGGGCTGCTGAAGTAGCGCTTGCTATGGATGAGAACCCATCGATCAAGATTGTATTCCCTGAAGAGGGCGCATATAAATTCATTGATAACTGGGCAATCGCAAAGGGTGCCAAGAACTATGATAATGCAATGAAATTCATCAACTATATGTGTGATCCGGATGTTGCTACAAAGGTTATGGCGGAATACCCATATCTGAATGCGAATGCAACTGCAGTGGAGGCAAATGAAGATTACAGGAACAATGAAGCAAAGAATATACCGGCTGAGGTATTTGAAAAAGGTGAATTTGTTGGAAATCTTGATACAGATACATTGACTGTTTACAACGATATGTGGAACAAATTAAAGCAGTAATACAAAACGGCAAAAGGCAGACAAAAAAGTTGATCAGGAGGAGTAAGATATATGGAACCAAAAAAGATGTATATTGATGGTGAGTGGGTAACAGGAAGTATGGAAAAGCCGTTTGACGTTATCAATCCGGCGACCGGAGAAGTGCTCGCGCAGGTCTATGAAAGCAGTGTAGAAGATACCAGACGTGCGGTCGCTGCGGCAAAGAAATCATTTTACCAGACAAGAGAGTGGCGTGATATGGATTCCCAGACCAGAAGTGATATGATTCTAAAGATCGCAGATCTGATCGACAAATATGCCGATGAACTGGCAATGCTGGATACTCTGGATAATGGTAAGCCTCTTCGTGAAGCAGAAGGAGATATCAGTGATGGTATTCATTGCTTCCGTTATTACGCAGGCCTTTGCAAGACTCCGCATGGTGGTGTATATGGGGTAAATGATGGATTTGGTAAGATGCATTCATATGAGACCAGAGAGCCGGTCGGTGTCTGTGCGCAGATCACTCCATGGAATTATCCGTTTCTGATGTCTGTCTGGAAACTGGCTCCTGCACTTGCAGCAGGAAACAGTATCGTGTTTAAACCAAGTCCAAAGGCTCCGCTTTCAACAATCCGGTTATTCGAGATCTTTGAAGAAGCAGGACTTCCGAAGGGCTGCGTCAATCTGTTACAGGGTGATGCTGAGGTCGGAACGGAAATGGGCGAGAATACCGATGTTGATATGATCACATTTACTGGAAGTACCAGAGTCGGTCAGAGTCTGATGAAAGCAGCCGCTACAAATGTGAAGAAGATCGGACTGGAGCTTGGTGGTAAATCACCAAATGTCATTTTCGCAGATGCAGATCTGGATGGCGCTGTAGAGTGGGCAATGATCGGTATTTTCTTCAATCAGGGCGAGGTATGTTCCGCAGGATCCAGAATCATCATAGAAGAAAGCATCCATGATGAGTTTGTTGCCAGATTAAAGAAAAAGGCGGAAGCCATGACGATCGGCAATCCGGTGAACAATCCGGATATCGGACCAGTCATTACGGAAAAGGATATGGAGAAAGTTCTGTCTTACATAAAGAGTGGTATCGAGGAAGGCGCAACACTTGTAACAGGTGGTGAGCGCTATACAGAAGGAGAATGTGCAAAGGGCTACTTTGTACGTCCAACGATCTTTGATATTTGTACTTCGGATATGAAGATTGTCCGTGAGGAGATCTTTGGTCCCGTTGTCAGCATCCAGACCTTTAAGACAGAGGAAGAAGCGATTGCGATGGCAAATGATACTGTATATGGTCTTGCCGGAGCTGTGTTTACTTCCGATATAACCAGAGCACATCGTGTGATCAGTGAGCTTCGCGCAGGTATCACATGGATCAACTGCTACAACCCAACCTTCAATGAAGCACCTTGGGGCGGCTATAAGATGAGCGGTATTGGCAGAGAGCTTGGCGTTCATGGTATCGAGGAATATCAGGAGGTTAAGCAGATCAATATCAATCTGAACCCGGGTATTGTAGGCTGGTATGAACACTAGATAAAACAGACCGTTCACTTTCTGAAAAATGAAGGTGGGCGGTTTTTTAATGCGTTTCAAATACCGAATGATTTGGCGAATAACAGAAATAGGGTAGAAAATGATACTTCGATAGAGGTATGACGATGGAATTACAAGTCGGTTATATGAGTTGAATATACTTATATTTAATTATATATAATAGATAAATGGTAGATAAATGGTATAAATTAGTAATTGAAAAAGAGCATGAGATACGATAATATACAGACATAGAAGCAAAGGAGCTTGTGAACAGGTCACAGGCTCCTTTTTTTCAGTTTAAAGATGAATATATTTTAAGGAGGATTTTAATATGAGTTATGAACAGGTAAGTAAGGATTTGGAAAAGGTAATTGGTTATATCCATTCAGATGAATTAACAGATGATGAAAAGAAATTAATGACAGAACAGACATTAGATTATTTTGATAATTATGTAAGCCCGGGCTGGTTAAAATACAGAAAGTCAGTATCTACCAACTCAGCAGTGCTTGAGTGGAAAGATCATGACGGCGTATGTGATGGCTTATATGGTGAAGAATTCATTGACTGTCTTGGTGGTTTCGGTATTTATACATGTGGTCATAGAAATCCGGAGATCCTTGATACCGTAAAGGCACAGCTTGATCATCAGGCGCTTCATTCACAGGAGCTGTTGGATCCGCTTCGTGGATATCTTGCAAAGGCAGTTGCAGATATCACACCGGGTGATCTTCAGTATTGTTTCTTTACAAATGGTGGTGCAGAGGCAGTCGAAATGGCATTGAAGCTTGCCAGAATCGCAACAGGCGGAAGATGGTATATCTCAACCGTTGGTGCATTCCATGGTAAATCAATGGGTGCAATCTCAATGGGTGGTAAGAATACATACAGAGTTCCATATACACCTATGGTACAGCAGGTACAGCATGTAGAATATGGTAATGCAGAGGATGCAAGAAAGGCAATCCGTAACCTGATCGCTGTTGGTGAAAAGGTTGCAGCCATGATCGTTGAACCAATTCAGGGCGAGGCTGGTGTTATCGTTCCACCGGAAGGATATCTGACAGAGTTAAGACAGATCTGTGATGAGTATGGTGTAGCGTTGATCTTTGATGAGATCCAGACAGGTATGGGTCGTACCGGTACAATGTGGAGATGCGAAGCAGAAGGTGTAACACCGGATATCATGACATTCGGTAAAGCATTTGGTGGTGGTATCATGCCAATCACAGGTATTATCTGTAAGCCATCCATGTGGGTACAGCAGTTGATCGACAACCCATGGTTACTTGGTTCTCCTACATTTGGTGGTAACCCTGTATGTTGTTCGGCAGCGATCGCAACGATCAAATACATGATCGACAATGATATTCCAGGACAGTGTGCAAGCAAAGGTAAGATCTTAAAGGCAGGACTTGAAAGTCTGAAGGCAAAATATCCTGAGATCATCGATGATGTCAGAGGCGTAGGTCTGATGCTTGCTGTTGAGTTCGTTACATCTGATATCGGTTACAGCATCGCAAAGGGCTTGTTCTCAAGAGGTGTTATGACAGCCGGAACACTTGTAAACTCCAAGTGTATCCGTTTCGAGCCGACAGCGGTTATTACAGAGGAACAGATCGCAGCCGTTATCGAGCGTATGGATGCGGCACTTGCTGATACGAAGAAAGAATATAATCTGTAAATTCATCGGTATATCGTGATGGAAAATCATCTGACCATAGTATAGGCAATGATTTTTCGGATGCATAGAATGTGCGAAGTATATATAAGACTACCGTTTATTCGGATACAGATTTGATCGTCAGTTGAAACTGCTATGATCAGACTGCCGGATGGACGGTAGTTTTGTTTTATAGAAATATTTATCCTGTAAAGCAATTTTGTTCTGGGGTAAAAGAGTCGAAACGGCTCTTTGTATTTATACATAAATAGGGTATAATAAAGCTATTCATTCTATATGGGGAGGTATATACAGATGAGAAAATTAAAGATCACATTTAACGCGCCGGTGACGCTGGGCTTTGTATTTATTTGTTTTGTTGTAACGCTGCTTGGGGTACTGACCGGTGGCGGAAGTACCCGGTTATTATTTATGACATATCATTCATCGCTTACAAATCCACTCACATATCTGCGATTCTTTACACATGTATTCGGGCATGCAGGATGGAGTCATTTTATCGGAAATGCCTCCTATCTGTTATTGCTTGGACCGATGTTAGAAGAGAAATATGGTTCGAAAGAAATGTTGGAAGTGATCGGTGTAACAGCACTTGCGACCGGTATTGTGAATTACATCTTTTTCTGGAATGTAGCACTTTGTGGAGCGAGTGGTGTCGTATTTGCATTTATCGTGCTGGCGTCCTTTACCGGATTCCGAGCAGGCGAAATTCCGTTATCCTTTATTCTGGTTGCGATCATCTTTATCGGACAGCAGGTATATGAAGGTATCGTAGTACAGGACAATATCTCGAATATGGCACATATCATTGGCGGTATTGTGGGTGCAGTTGTCGGATATAATCTGAACCGGAAATAAACGGTGTGATATTTGCAAGGGAGGACTTCTCAAATGAATCGAACATGTGAAATACATGACACCATATTGCAGGATGATCTGAAATTGAGAGAAAGACCGCTTAAGGTTCTGGCGGCTGTTGATTCTTTTAAGGGCAGTATGACATCTGTTCAGGCAGGCATGGCGGTTAAAAAAGGTCTGGAGAAAAATTATAAGAATTGTGAGATCGAAGTGGTTCCGGTTGCAGATGGCGGAGAGGGAACCATGGATGCGATCGCCTATGGAAAATCGAACATGAAACGTCATACAGTTAATGTAACAGGACCGCTTGGACAGGCCGTAAAGGCTTCTTATATCAGTTATGATGAAGCAGGAGAAAAAGTAGCATTAATCGAGATGGCAGAGGCAGCAGGACTTCCGCTTGTACCGGAGTCAGCCAGAAATCCGATGCATACAACTACATATGGAGTAGGCGAGATGATAAAGGATGCCATGCTGCATGGATGCCGGAGCTTTATTATAGGGATTGGCGGAAGCGCAACAAATGATGCCGGGATCGGAATGCTGCAGGCACTTGGGTGTCATTTCCTTGATGAACATGGAAACGAAGTTTGCTATGGAGCAGAAGGACTTTCCAAAGTATGCGGGATTCACATAGAAGATATGTTACAGGAGCTTTCAGTATGTTCATTTCAGATTGCCTGTGACGTTACAAATCCGCTGGTTGGCGAGAATGGATGCAGCTATATCTTTGCACCGCAAAAGGGAGCAGATGCTCAGATGGTAGAGAACATGGAGAAATCCATGGTGCGTTATGCAGATCTGGTGGAACAGCAGAACTGGTCAGGCTGTAAGCAGGATAAAGTGCAAATGAATACAGATCCGGAGAAGTGTCAGATGGACAGCATAATAAATCGTATGACACCGGGAGCAGGTGCAGCAGGCGGTCTTGGATATGCATTTCTAATGTTCCTGCATGCAAGATTACGACCGGGAATTGATATAGTATTTGATGGGATTCATTTAAAAGAAAGAATAAAAAATGTCGATCTGGTTATTACCGGAGAGGGCAGGATGGATGCACAGACGTTAATGGGAAAAACTCCGGCAGGCGTAGCAAAACTTGCAAAAGCACAGAAGAAAAAAGTGGTTGCATTTGCAGGCTGCTTCGGGGAAGGCATCGAACAATGTATGGAGAGCGGCTTGTTTGATGCATGTTATTCCATAACCGACGGATTTTCCGAAGAGGAACGAGGGAGAGCCATGCAGACAGAATGTGCCATGCAGAATATGGAACGAGCTGTGGAGGAGAAACTATAGCAAATAAGAAAGCCTGAATAGAGCAGTAAACTCTATTTAGGCTTTTTATGTAAGAACATTTAAAAGTCATATGACACTGTTAAGATAGGCACAAGGAGGTAAGAAATATGACATATCAGATACTGATGATTGAAGATGATGAACAGATCTGCGAAGTAGTGAAAGATTATTTTACCAGAGAAAGCGAAAATGAGATTGTAGTACGGACGGCACAGAATGGACAGGACGGGCTGGATTTATTTGAGACGGAACGGGTGGATCTTGTATTGTTAGACATCATGCTTCCGGGGATGGATGGATTTGCGATTTGTCGGGAGATGCGTAGGACGAGCATGGTTCCGATCCTGTTTTTAACAGCCAGAATTTCCGAACGGGATATCCTGCTTGGCTATGATCTCGGCTGTGACGATTATATCATCAAACCATTTTCTCTTGTGACCTTATATGCGAAATGCAAGGCACTGATCAGACGGTCAAAGGATCTCAGCAGAACCGGAGAGCTGGTCTGTGGCAGGATACATATGAAGCCATCGGAGTATAGGGTTCTTGTGGATTCTCAGGAAATAGAACTTGCGCCAAAAGAGTTTGCATTGTTGCGGATGTTGCTTGAGAACAAAAATAAGACTGTGGCAAGAGAACGGCTGCTGATCGGTGTATGGGGTTATGATTATGAAGGCAGTGATCGTTGTGTGGATAATCACATTCGAAAGATTCGAAAACATCTTGGAAGTGCAGGAAAGCAGATTAAAACAGTGATAGGAAATGGATATCAGATACGGGGTGACGACGATGAAAAAGAACAAAAAGAATGATAAAAAAAGAAATGCATTATTGTCGGAGCGGCAGAAAAGAAAAAGACAAAAGATAAAAAGAAAATGGATATGGATTTCATCTGGCATTATAGCAGTCAGCATAATATTGTATCTGCTGGTGATCGGTTATTACAGAAATCAGGTCAATCTGGAATTAAAAGAATATTTTCAGGTATCAACAAATAGTGTTAGTGCAAGTTTGGCTGAATGTCAGGAAGATATTGCAGGTATGACAGATATAGAGGAAGCCCGTAATAGAATACAGGAGATCTTTGCGGAGGAAAATACACCATATTTTTTGACAGCAGTTTACAGGCGGCATTTGGAAAGCTCAGATGCAGTAGACAATATAGAAGAAAAAGACGGTGTAAATGCTGCAGATGAAAATCAAGAAACAGAAACTACGAAGCATACAGACGAAAATGATACAGAAAAATTAGAACAACAGGTACAGGATATAGAGAATGATATGGAGCAGATGCAGTCCGAAGTACAGATGTATTCACCGATTATGCCTTCTTTCCGGCAGGTGGTTCAAAATGCTGATGCAGGGGAATTTGCATGGAGTCTTCATGGCAGAGTAGATGATGCCAATCAGTATAGTAAGACGAGCAGATATTTGCTGGCTAAGATGGAGACTTATGGAGCACATCCGGCAGATATAACAGAGAGTATAAGTGGTTGTTTGGGTGGAAACTATTATTTTAAGAGTCAGTATGTCGTTTTTGACAATGATATATATTATATCGTATCCGCTATGTATGCAGATCCATTTGGCTGGCATACAGAAGGCATCTGGTTATTTTATGGAGGGCTTGCAGTTGTATTTCTCATTATAATTGCAACGATCTTGACTGCGTTTATATCCTGTAGACGGACATTTTCACAGATGGAAGATGCAGAGAGAAAAGAAACGGTTATTACAGCACTTGCACATGATGTAAAAAGTCCATTGATGGCAATTTCCGGGTATGCAGAGAATCTGAAACAGTTAAACCAGACAGGAGAGTGCCGGCATTACATAGATGTTATTTTGGAAAATACATCTTACATGAATGAACTTTTATGTCAGTTAAGCGAGTATATCAAGCTTGGTAAAATGGAAGCGTTACAGACAGAGTCTGTAAGCATCGAACAGATATGGGAGCCGTTACAGGAACGGTATCAGAATCTTCTAGATGAAAAAGGTCTGGAGGTAAGAATGTCAGGAAACTGTACGGTAAAAGGTGATCCGCTGATGCTTTCCCATATGTTAGAGAATCTGTTTGTAAATGCAATTAAGTATTCACTGAAAGGAAGTGTGATCCGGCTGGTATTAAAGGAAGATCATCTGATCCTTAGCAATCCGATGGAACAGCCGATTACAACCGATCCGGAGGAGTTATGGAAGCCATTTGTAAAGGGAGACGAAGCAAGAACCGGCAGAAGCGGAAGCGGAATCGGATTGAGCATCGTGCAGGAGATCATGCAGATATTTGGCTACCACGGAAGTTTAAAAACAGAAGACGGTGAATTTGAAATAATGATTTATTTTTAAATAGAGAGTAGAAATTTTAAATAGTAGATTGACAGTGGTCTTACTATTATGTAACAAGCCTATCCACTCTGTGTAACTCCGAACTAACCTCGATCAAGTCGAGCTAAGGTCTCAGTTACGAATGTCGGTACTTGGACAGCGTATTTTGCTGCCTTATGTACCGCTACATGAGGATAGAATGAAAATGTCTTGTGTAATAATAGGTGAGACCACTGTCAATCTGTTTTGTATAGTTTGCAGTTAGAATACGCCAGAATCGCATTGCAAACACATGGAAAATAGGCTATATTTATGGGTGGTACTGTTAGTTCCATGTAACAGGAAGTAAGAGGAAATTTGTATGAATGAAAACGAGATTTCAGAGATGATCGAGCTTGCGATGCAGGCAAGAACAAAGGCATATGCGCCATATTCGAATTTTCAGGTGGGAGCCTGTGTAAAGATGGAGAATGGAAGTTATTATACAGGATGCAACATAGAAAATGCTTCCTATGGGGCAACAAACTGTGCGGAACGGACGGCTGTTTTTAAGGCAGTCAGTGAAGGGTGCAGAAAGCTGTCTGCGATCGCGATCGTTGGCGGACTAAAGAACGGAGAATGTGACTATACTTATCCATGTGGGATATGCAGACAGGTCATTGCCGAATTTGCCGAACAAGGCTGCGTGATCGTTGTAGCAAAGAACAAACAGGAATATCGGATGTATTCGGTAGAAGAGCTGCTTCCGGAGACATTCCATTTGAATAAAGAAGAATAAAGGAGACATCAGATTGAGAGACTTAAAAGAATTAACAGGGTATGACATCATAACAGAAGAAAAGATCCCTGAAGTAAATGGAACAGGTTATATCTTAAGCCACAAGAAGACAAAGGCCAGAGTGCTTGTAATTGCAAATGATGATGAGAACAAGGTGTTTAATATCGGATTCCGGACACCGCCGTATGATGATTTCGGTATTCCGCATATTCTGGAACATTCGGTATTATGCGGTTCCAGAAAATATCCGGTAAAAGACCCGTTTGTAGAACTGGCAAAGGGTTCATTAAATACATTCTTAAATGCAATGACATATTCTGATAAGACGGTATATCCGATTGCAAGCTGTAACGAAAAGGATTTTGAAAATCTTATGGATGTCTATCTGGATGCGGTATTCTATCCGAATATTTATGAACATACAGAGATCATGCGTCAGGAAGGCTGGCATTATGAACTTGAAACTGTAGAAGGGGAACTGATCTATAATGGTGTTGTGTTTAATGAGATGAAGGGTGCATTTTCATCTCCGGAACAGCAGATGTATTCAAAGATTGAAAAACTTCTTCTTGCTGACACACCATACAAGAATGAATCCGGTGGTGATCCTGCGGCGATTCCAACATTAAGTCAGGAACGTTTTCTTGATTTTCACAGAAAGTATTATCATCCGTCAAACAGTTATATTTATCTGTATGGTGATCTTGATATGTATAAAGAACTGGACTATATCGATAAGGAGTATCTCTCAAGCTTTGATTATAGAGAGATTGATTCTGCGATCGCTGTGCAGACAGCCTATGAACAGATAAAGGATGAGAGCTGCTTTTATTCGATCGCAGAAAATGAGAGCGAAGAAAATCAGACATTTTTAACTTATAATATGGTAGTTGGCAGCAGCCTTGATAAGAAGCAGTCCGTTGCCATGAATATACTGGAATACGCAATTATGGACGCTCCGGGCGCACCATTGAAGAAAGCATTAGTAGATGCAGGGATCGGAGAGGATGTCTTTGCTTCCTTTGATGATGGGATCCGGCAGACAATCTTTTCAATCGTAGCAAGAAATGCAAATATGTCCGATAAGGAACGTTTTGTGTCTGTGATCAGGGATACACTGACCGATCTTTCCGGGCATGGAGAAGAAGGAAAGGCGATCGATCGGACTTCGATCGAGGCTGCGATCAATAATTTTGAGTTTAAACATAAGGAAGCAAACTTCGGTAGATTTCCGAAGGGGCTTATGATGGGTCTGGATGCATTTAATACATGGCTGTATGATGATGCATCTGCACTTGAAATGTTTAAGTTAAATGAAGTATATGATGAATTGAAAGAAAGTCTGAAAACCGGATATTTTGAAGAACTGATCTGGGAAAAGCTGGTTCAGAATACCTTTGGTATGATTTTTGTTATGAAGCCGAAGAAGGGGCTTGATAAGGAGAATGATGCAGCAGAGAAGCAGAAGCTTGCAGACTATAAGGCCTCTCTTACGGAAAATGAGCTTGAACAGGTTGTATCAGATACAAAGGAATTAAAATTATATCAGGAGACACCATCTCCGGCAGAGGATATGGAGAAGGTTCCGTTGCTTAATATTTCTGATATCAGAAAAGAGATCCATCCGTTAAAGAATCGTGAGGACAGCATTTATGGTATGCCATTAATATGTCATGATATCTTTACTAACGGAATCGGTTATCTGGAGTTTATATTTGATATCAATGATCTGGATGCAGAGTTTGTTCCATATGCAGAGCTGCTCACTAACATTTTCAAATATGTGGATACAGAGCATTACACATATGGTGAACTGTCCAATCAGATCAATTTCCATACCGGCGGTATCGGATTTTCTACAGGAGCCATGTATAAGGATGGCGGGAAGGATCATCTTTCATTCTTCTCCGTTAAGACAAAGGCCATGTATGACAAGCTTGGAGAAGGTCTGAAGCTGATCGAGGAGATCCTGTTCACATCGAAGCTTTCGGATAAGAAGAGATTGAAAGAGATTATATCGGAAGAAAAGGCCGGACTTAAGACTGATCTGATATCTTCAGGGCATATCACATCTGCAACACGCGCGATGTCTTATGTCTCAGATGTGATGGCATTTAAGGATATGACAGAGGGAATCGGATATTATGATTTCTTACAGGAGCTGGATCAGGATTTTGAGCAGAATGCAGATGCGATCATTGAGAAGCTGCAGACAACGCTTGCCGAGATCCTCAGAAAAGGAGCGGTAACAATCTCTTATACCGGTGACAATGATATCAAGGAATTATTGGGCGCAGATATTGAAGCGTTTGCAAGAAAGTTGTCAACCAGACCTGCTTTTGCAGAAAAACGTGTGATGAAAAAAGCTGTTAAGAACGAAGCCTTTAAGACAGCAAGCCAGGTACAGTATGCGGCTCTCGCAGGAAATTATAAAGAAAAAGGATTTGAATATACCGGAGCACTGGAAGTCCTACAGGTGATCTTCTCCTATGGATATCTCTGGGAGAATATCCGTGTAAAGGGTGGGGCATATGGAGCTATGTGTTCATTTGCCAGATCAGGAATGGGATATTTTACATCCTACAGAGATCCGAACCTGATGGAGACATATGATATCTATAAGAAGGCAGCAGACTATGTGGCAGGCTTTGATGCAAGCGATAGAGATATGACCAAATATCTGATCGGTGCGATCGCGAAGTTAGATTCTCCAATGACACCATCAGCAGAAGGAGCATTCAGCCAGACCTGTTACTTTGCAGGTATTACAGATGAGCAGCTTCAGAAAGAACGTGATCAGGTGCTTACTGCAAATGTAGAAACGATCCGTTCATTGGCACCTGTGATCCGGGCGATCACAGACGGCGGAGTTATCTGTGCAATCGGTGGGGAAGATAAGATCGAACAGAATCGGGCAAAGTTTAAAGAAGTAAAAGATCTATAGTTTTTACAGAAGTAACGAAAGAAGATATAAGTATATAGATTTGTAAATAGTTCTCCGGCAGGTTACAGAATTCTGTGCCGAATGGAGAACATGAATACATACAGAGTATGGAAGGAGAAGTATGAACGATACATACAAATCAGGATTTGTTGCGATCATAGGAAGACCAAATGTAGGTAAATCCACACTGATGAATCAGTTGATCGGACAGAAGATCGCGATAACGAGCAGTAAGGCGCAGACAACAAGAAACCGTATTCAGACCGTGTATACCTCGGATGAAGGACAGATTGTTTTCCTCGATACACCTGGAATCAACAGGGCCAAGAACAAGCTTGGTGAATATATGTTAAAGGTGGCAGAGGGAACATTAAATGAAGTAGATGTCGTTATGTGGATCGTTGAAGCAACGACATTTATCGGAGCAGGAGAACGGTATATCATTGAACAGTTAGAACGTGTTAAGACCCCGATCATCATTGTGGTAAATAAGATCGATGCGGTAAGTGAAGAAGAAGTATTCAAGGCGATCTCGACCTATAAGGATGCCTGCAGTCATGCGGAGATCGTTCCGGTATCGGCATTAAAGGGAAAGAACAAAGATGAACTGATAAAGACGCTGTTCAAATACCTTCCATACGGACCACAGTTCTATGATGAAGACACGATCACCGATCAGCCGGAGCGACAGATCGTATCCGAATTGATCCGGGAGCAGGCTTTAAGACTTCTGGATAAAGAGATTCCACACGGAATCGCGGTTGTTATTGATTCGATGAAGGAACGTCCGAACGGACGGCTTATGGATATAGATGCAACAATCATCTGTGAGCGGGATTCCCATAAGGGTATTATTATTGGAAAACAGGGCGCAATGCTGAAAAAGATCGGCAGCAATGCAAGGTATGGCATTGAACAGCTATTAGATACACATGTGAATCTGAAGCTTTGGGTAAAGGTGAAGAAGGATTGGCGGGATACCGATACCCTTCTTCGAAATTATGGTTATAAGATGGATGAATCATGAAGGATGAGATAGTATTAAACGGAATCGTGCTTTCCTCCGGTCTTCAGGGAGAATATGACAGACGGCTTGTTATACTGACCAGAGAGCAGGGGAAGATTACAGCATTTGCAAAGGGAGTCCGACGACCAAGCAGCCAGTTGATCTCAAAGACGCAGCTGTTTGTCATGGGAGCATTTACTGTATATCCGGGAAGAAATGCATATACACTTATCAACGTAGATGCAAAGGAATATTTTCATGAACTGACCTTTGATATGAACAAATACTGTTACGGATCTTACTTTTGTGAGATGATGTCATATTTTACAAGAGAAGGTGACCGGTCGGCAGATTATCTGAATCTGCTGTTTGTCAGCCTGAATGCATTAAAAAAAGGACTGCTGCCGGTGAAACTGATCCGTTGTGTATATGAACTGAAGATCATGGATATCTTTGGACAGGGCCTGCAGAGCTTTCACTGCCCAATCTGTGGAAGCGACAGGCTGACACGGATATTTGATCCCTTATCCGGTGGAATCCTGTGTGAGAACTGCCGGAGCAAGGCTAAGAAAAGTATCCATATATCAGAGGACGCCAGATATGTGCTTCAGTATATTAATGGAGCAACGCTTGGAAATCTGTATAATTTCACGGTTTCAGACAGCGTGCTGGAAGAACTTATGATGATCGCAAAGGAATTTCTGGCGGTATATGTAGACCGGAAATTCAATTCTGTAGAAATAATTGAATCCCTGTCTTGAAAAAAACAGGGAGAGAAGGTACAATAACGTACAAATATAAAGATGAAATATAAATGGAGGACATTATGGAAAAGACATTAGACAAGATCGTTGCTTTAGCAAAGAACAGAGGTTTTGTATATCCGGGTTCAGAGATTTATGGTGGACTTGCAAATACATGGGATTACGGTAACCTTGGTGTTGAGTTAAAGAACAATGTAAAAAAGGCTTGGTGGAAAAAGTTCATACAGGAGAATCCATATAATGTAGGTGTTGACTGTGCGATCCTGATGAACCCACAGACATGGGTAGCATCCGGACATCTTGGCGGTTTTGCAGATCCTTTGATGGACTGTAAAGAGTGCCATGAAAGATTCCGTGCAGACAAACTGATCGAAGACTACATGGCAGAGAATAACATGGAGATCGAAGGTTCCGTTGATGGCTGGTCAAATGAAGAAATGGAGAGCTTTATCGAAGAAAAGAATATCTGCTGTCCTTCATGCGGAAAACATAATTTTACAGGTATCAGACAGTTTAACCTGATGTTCAAGACATTCCAGGGTGTAACAGAGGATGCAAAGAACACAGTATATTTAAGACCTGAGACAGCACAGGGTATCTTTGTAAACTTCAAGAATGTACAGAGAACATCCAGAAAGAAGATCCCGTTTGGTATCGGACAGATCGGTAAGTCATTCCGTAACGAGATCACACCGGGTAACTTTACGTTCCGTACCAGAGAGTTTGAGCAGATGGAGCTGGAATTCTTCTGTGAACCGGGAACAGACCTTGAATGGTTTGATTACTGGAGAAGCTTCTGTATCAACTGGCTAAAAGACCTTGGTATCAAGGATGAAGAGATGCGTGCCCGTGATCATTCACCGGAAGAGCTTTGCTTCTACAGCAAGGGAACAACAGATATAGAGTTCTTATTCCCATTTGGATGGGGCGAGCTTTGGGGTATCGCAGACAGAACGGATTATGATCTGACTCAGCATCAGACTGTATCCGGCGAACCAATGGATTACTTTGATGATGAGAAAAAAGAGAAATACATTCCATATGTTATCGAACCATCACTTGGTGCTGATCGTGTAACACTTGCATTCCTTTGTGCTGCATATGATGAAGAAAATATCGGAACAGAGGAGAAGCCGGATGTAAGAACTGTATTACATTTCCATCCTGCACTTGCACCTGTTAAGATCGGTGTCCTTCCACTGAGCAAGAAACTCGGCGAGGGAGCAGAAAAGGTATATGCTGAATTATGCAAATACTACAACTGTGAATACGACGACAGAGGAAATATCGGTAAGCGTTACAGAAGACAGGATGAGATCGGAACTCCGTTCTGTGTAACTTATGATTTTGATTCAGAAGAAGATGGTGCTGTAACTGTCCGTGACAGAGATACCATGGAGCAGGAAAGAGTAAAGATCGAAGATCTGAAGGCATATTTTGAGAAGAAATTCGAATATTAATCAGATGAAATGAACCAATATCTCAGATAGAGTACCCGGTTGATCGAATCTGTAAAATAAAAGGGACATTTGTCGGAAAGGAACATTATCCGGCGGATGTCTCTTTCTTTTTGAAAAAGATTCCGGAATATGCGGTTAAAAAGAGAAAAAAATTGAAAAAAGTGGTTTAATATTATTAGGTCATATGATATAATCACGTCAGAGTGGTGGGAAAATTCTGCCCTGAAGCAGGCTTTTTTCAGCATATATTTAATTAGATACGTAGGAGGTAATAAACAAATGGCAAACAAGTGGGTTTATATGTTTAGCGAAGGCGACATGACCATGCGTAATCTTCTCGGTGGTAAGGGTGCAAACCTTGCAGAGATGACAACAATTGGTCTTCCAGTTCCACAGGGTTTCACAATCACAACAGAGGCTTGTACTCAGTACTATGAAGATGGTCGTAAGATCAACGACGAGATCATGGCACAGGCTATGGAAGGTGTTAAGAAGATGGAGGAGATCAACGGCAAGAAGTTCGGAGATCTTGAGAATCCATTATTAGTATCAGTTCGTTCAGGTGCTAGAGCATCTATGCCAGGTATGATGGATACAATCCTTAACCTTGGTTTAAATGACGAAGTTGTTGCTGCAATGATCGCACACAACCCAGATCCAGCATTCGAGCGTTTCGTATATGATTCTTACAGACGTTTCATTCAGATGTTCTCAGACGTTGTTATGGAAGTTGGTAAGAAGTACTTTGAGCAGCTCATCGATAAGATGAAAGAAGAGAAGGGTGTTAAGTTCGACGTAGAGCTTACAGCAGCAGATCTTAAGACTCTTGCAGAGCAGTTCAAGGCTGAATACAAGAACCAGTTAGGAACAGATTTCCCTTCAGACCCAGTTGAGCAGTTAAAGTTAGCTATCGAAGCTGTATTCCGTTCATGGGACAACCCACGTGCAAACGTATACAGAAGAGATAACGATATCCCTTATTCATGGGGTACAGCAGTTAACGTAATGCCTATGGTATTCGGTAACTTAAATAATGAATCTGGTACAGGTGTTGCATTTACTCGTGATCCTGCAACAGGTGAGAAGAAGCTTATGGGTGAGTTCCTTATCAATGCACAGGGCGAAGACGTAGTTGCCGGTGTTCGTACACCAATGCCAATCGCTCAGATGGAGCAGGAATTCCCAGAAGCATATGCAGAATTCCTTAAGGTATGTGAGACTCTTGAGAATCACTACCATGATATGCAGGATATGGAGTTCACAGTTGAGAACAAGAAGCTTTACATGCTTCAGTGTAGAAATGGTAAGAGAACAGCTCAGGCAGCTCTTCAGATCGCTTGTGACCTTGTTGATGAAGGACATAAGACAGAGGAAGAAGCAGTTGCAATGATCGATCCTCGTAACCTTGATACACTTCTTCACCCACAGTTTGATGCAGCAGCTCTTAAGGCAGCTACACCAATGGGCAAGGGACTTGGTGCTTCACCGGGTGCTGCTTGTGGTAAGATCGTATTTACAGCTGACGATGCAGAAACATGGGCAGCTAAGGGCGAGAAGGTTGTTCTTGTACGTCTTGAGACATCACCAGAAGATATCACAGGTATGAAGTCAGCACAGGGTATTTTAACAGTTCGTGGTGGTATGACATCACATGCTGCTGTAGTTGCTCGTGGTATGGGTACTTGTTGTGTATCAGGTTGTGGCGATATCATCATGGATGAAGAGAACAAGAAGTTCACACTTGCAGGCAAAGAGTTCCATGAGGGAGATTTCATCTCAATCGATGGTACAACAGGTAACATTTACGATGGAGTTATTAAGACAGTTGATGCTTCAATCGCAGGTACATTCGGTCGTGTTATGGCATGGGCTGATAAGTACAGAACACTTAAGGTTAGAACAAATGCTGATACACCGGCAGATGCTAAGAAGGCTCGTGAGCTTGGTGCAGAAGGTATCGGTCTTTGCCGTACAGAGCATATGTTCTTTGATCCAGAAAGAATCGCAGCATTCCGTGAGATGATCTGCTCAGATACAGTAGAAGAAAGAGAAGAAGCTCTTAATAAGATCCTTCCATATCAGCAGGGAGATTTCAAGGCTCTTTACGAAGCACTTGAAGGAAACCCAGTTACTATCAGATTCCTGGATCCACCTCTTCATGAGTTCGTTCCTACAGAGGAAGCAGATATTGAGAAGCTTGCAAAGGCTAAGAATAAGTCAGTAGAAGAGATCAAGGCACTTTGCAACTCACTCCATGAGTTCAACCCTATGATGGGTCACAGAGGATGTCGTCTTGCTGTAACATATCCAGAAATTGCTAAGATGCAGACAAAGGCTGTTATCCGTGCAGCTATCGAAGTTCAGAAAGAGCATCCAGATTGGAATGTTGAGCCAGAAATCATGATCCCACTTGTATGTGAAGTTAAAGAGCTTAAGTATGTTAAGAAGGTAGTAGTTGAGACAGCTGATGCTGAGATCGCTGCTGCTGGTGTTGAGCTTAAGTACGAAGTTGGTACAATGATCGAGATCCCAAGAGCTGCTCTTACAGCTGATGAGATCGCTAAGGAAGCAGACTTCTTCTGTTTCGGTACTAACGACCTTACACAGATGACATTTGGTTTCTCAAGAGATGATGCTGGTAAGTTCTTAAATGCTTACTATGATGCTAAGATATTCGAGAATGATCCATTTGCTAAGCTTGATCAGACTGGTGTTGGTAAGCTCATGGATATGGCTGTTAAACTTGGCAAGCCGGTTAATCCAAAGCTTCATATCGGTATCTGTGGTGAGCACGGTGGAGATCCTTCATCCGTTGAATTCTGCCACAAGATTGGTCTTGATTATGTATCATGTTCACCATTCCGTGTACCTATCGCTAGACTTGCTGCTGCTCAGGCTGCAATCGCTAACAAATAATAGACTGCACGAAAACGTGAATTATAATAGTCAATAATAAAAAGTCTCTGTTACTGTTATATTGCAGTAACAGGGGCTTTTTGTTAGTTAATAATTAAAATTATATGTTTGCATATAATTGTGAACGGTACAAAGAATTCCATTTGGTGTATGCCGGGCGGGATTTTTGTGTTATAGTGGTAGTTGTGAGATTGAAGAATAGAAAAAGATGAAAGTAAGAAAGAGAAAACAGATGAAGACAGATAATAGTACGAAGAAAAAGGACAGTGTAAAGAAAGAACGTAGGGAAAAGAAAGAGAAACTGACGATTGAAAAAAGAATATTACAACTATCATTTTTTGGAAGTGTATTGTTTATAGTAGCGGAAGGTGTGATGGCATGGTTTACCCATTCCCATTCTTTGTGGACTGATTGTTTGTTTGATGCAGCGGATTTAGTGATGATCGGACCGTTTCTGGTGCTTGTGCCCCTGCTTTATAAACCGGTGACAGAGAAGCATCCATATGGATATGCGCAGGTAGAATCGTTGTTTTTACTGGTAAAGTACAGTGTATTATTAGCACTTACCTGCAATCTAATGGTTGAAAATATAAAGCTGTTATTACATGGTGGACATGAAGTTGATGCCGGCAGTATTGCTATATTTGAATTGCTTGTATGTCTTGGCTGTGCAGGCATGTATCTGTTGCTTGGTCATTACAGTAAAAAGTATGAGTCTACGACGATCAAAGCTGAGCTTTATATGTGGAAGCTTGATGTTATAAGCAGTATGGGAGTAGCCGTAGCATTTGCAGTTCAGATGATATTGTTTACAACGAGATTTCGGTTTCTGACGCCGTATATTGATCCTGCAGTAGCTGTAATTATGGCACTGCTCCTTATAAAAGAACCGGTAAAGGAGATTTTCCAGAGTATTAAAAATCTGATTTTATTTGCGCCGGAGGAAGATGTCTTAAATCAGATACGTGGAATCGTGGATAAACATATGAATGATTATCCCTATGAGGTTACATTCTTAGATGTTATTCAGACCGGACGGAAGCTTTGGGTTGAAGTATATATTGGAAATAAAACAGACGTCATACATATCAGCATTCTGCATCGTGTCCGGGATGAGATCAAGCAAGAACTGAAATACAAATACGATCAGGTATATATAGAGATTATACCGGATTAGGATAAAATGAAAGATTTCAAGTTATTATATAAAACAGAGGTGATCGATATGAAGAAATGGAAGGCTGCCGGACTGATCACAGTAGCTGGGGCATGTGTTATTGCAATCGTCTGGGGATTGCATGGTCGTACAAAGAATAATGCAAAATTGTTGCAGTTAGATGAGCAGGTATCGGATGATTCTGTTATATATGTTGCATTGGGAGATTCGATTACATATGGATATTCATTAGAACATGCTGAGAATGAACGATTTTCTGCAAGGATTGCTGCTTATATGAAACAACAGGGGATGCAGGTTGTCGAATGTAATCAAGGTGTAAATGGTCAGCTCAGTGGCGACATGTGGCAAAATATCAAAAAAGACAAGGTAGATCTGTTAGACCATGCTGATTATGTAACATTTTGCATTGGTACGAATGATGCACTTCTTCCGTTTGAATTCTTTGTTATGCAATACGAAGATTATTTTTATGGATATTCCGGTGCAGGAGATGATTCTCTGCTTTGGAAAAAAATTAATAAAAAGACATTTATCCGGGACTTTGAGGAGGCAGACCGGTCTGCGGAAGATAATCTGAATCGGTTTTATAATAATCTTTCAGATAGTATAGATTTGATTCGTAAGGATTCACCGGATTGCCGGATTGCAATCATGACATTATATAATCCATATCGTAATATGGATTATGAAATATCGGCAGGAGGGATAACGGTCAATATCGGCCAGTATGCAGAAGAAAAGATCAGTCAGGCAAATACGATCATTCGTACAGTATGTAAAGAAAAGAATATTGTACTGGCAGATTGCTATGAAGCATTTGCTTCCTCAAATGATATTGTGCTTAATAATCAGAATGCAGAAAATTATATAGATCCAGATGATCATCCGACTGCAGTGGGACAGCAGTTAATCGCAGATGTGTTTATAGAAGCATTGTTTACAAAGTAAGATGTGATCAGAAGGCAGCATTTATTTACCAGGTAAAATGGAAATAGAATAGCATTCATTCATAATAGAACAGCAGTTTAATGAATAAAAAATAGAATAGTTGGAGCACGTAATAAGACATTTTCGTATGATGTTACAGTTTAAGATATGTCCGAAATTTGGAATATATTTTTATAAGGATATCATATGAAAATGTCTTTTTTTGAAGCAGAGGGTTATAATTTATGATTTGATCCGACAATATTTGCATAACATTATGCGTTTTAAATTGTAGTCGCTTCTAATAAACTAACGCAAATTGTCAGAATAAATACACATATTGTGTTTGTAAGATAAATATATTTATAAAATGCATCTATTTTTCTTTCTTTTTAGAAAATATTTCGATATAATTATTATGTAACTGGAGGTTTGGATGCAGAGACAGCATTCAGAAACAAGAATAACGTTTATGTAAGAAAGGGATGATGAGAACATGAACAGAAAATGGGGAAAGAAATGGATGGCAGCAATGCTTTCAATTTCGATGGTGATCGGTATGTTTCCTGGGGTTGGAAATCCGGTCAGAGTTCTTGCGGATGAGCCGCCGGGGCAGGCGGTCACGCAGGCAGATACTTCAAATGCAGATAACAGCGGAAAGGATAAATATGGATTTAATCTGACGACACCAAGTTCATTTAATGCAAATGACGGTGAAAATCCATATGGTTCCGGTTATTCTGCATTTAATGAAAAGATGGAAGCATTTTTATGGTATCGATCCAGTGGAAAGAACCGAAATGCTGAGACGTATAACTATACGAAAAGCTCGGATATCAAGGGCTATTATGTTGGACCTGATTCCAACAGGAATAACAATGGATTTATGCAGAGTCGTACAGCATCCGGCGCAGCTGATGTCAAGTATGTAAATGTAGACGGTTATGATCCGTATGGAACCGGCCGTGATAATATGGTTGCACTTGTTGGCGCATCACTGGGAAAAGATCCGCAGCTTGTTGTAGCAAGATACAGTGCATCCGGTAAAGGTCAGGAATTAAGAAAGACCTTCAGCCTTGGATCGGGTGATGATAATGACTGGCTTCGGGATAATCAGTTGGAAAAATACAGTGCCTATAAGAATTATTTTACATTAAAGGCAGGAGATTTTGATGGTGATGGAGATGAAGATATCGCAGTCTATGTTCCAAAACGTGGAGATCCGTATATTATGATCCTGGACGGAATCACCTTATCGCCGATCAGTGATAATATTCCGGTTCGTAGTTTTATGGGAAATACCGGAGCGGATATGGCAGGTAAATTTACCAATAATGGTAAGACAGCAAGAGCAACAATCAACATGTCGATAGAAACTTCGGATATCAATCGGGATGGTAAAGATGAGATCCTTCTGGTTGGTTCCTATTCGAATATTCACGATGACAGTGATGGAAAGAAGCTGCAGCAGAGAAGCTCTGTATTTGCCTGTTATAAGGTAGAGAACAAGAAACCACAGCAGATGAATAAGTATGTAATGGATAAGGATACATGCAGTGTATATATGCGTTACGCATCTGTAGCAGCAGGTGATATTGATTTTGATGGCTTCCCGGAAGTTGTAGTTGCCGGTGTATACAGTGATAATGATGGCCCGGATGGAGATAAATCCGGTTCAAATAAAAAGTATATGCTGGTAACATTGAAATACGATCCAAATGAAGAGGTGGAGACATTAATTCCATCCGGCGGAAACGTAATGGATATGTGTAATTTTGTAAATGCAGGCTTTGATAAAGATGATAATGTGCATCCGCTTCCTGCATTGACCTGTGCGGCAGTAAACGGAAGAAATGATGCGGAGCAGGTTTTCTTAGATGGTGTTTTCTGGAAGTTTGAAAATGAATCATGGAAAAAGGACTATACAGCCAAGGTATGTCAGAGCAGTGATAAAGGAATCGGCGGTTATATCATATCCGATACCTGGGTAGACGGATGTGTGGCAGGAAACTTTGATGAAAATGATCTGGGAATTGAGCAGGTTTTATATACGACCGGATATAAGCAACAGAGCTTTAATCGGTACTTTTACCGGGTGAACATGTCCGGTAAGGAACAGAACAAGGATTCATCGACCGGTATCTGTACACCGGGCAGTTATTTTGATTCGACTTCAAACGAGCTGGTGCGGCATGTCGGCATGAGTGATTTCCCTTGTCTGGCGATTGCAGCAGTTGATGCGGATAAAGATACAGATGTATTTACCTTTAAGAGCAAGAAATATACATACAGTAATGTAGATATTCTGGCTGTATTACAGGCTGCTCCATATTTTGGAGAGCTTCAGGATAATTATTATAATGGCAATATCGGAGAAACCTTATATGGTAAGCTATCCGGACAAGGAACGGTAACCAGTAAGACGAAAATGGCATCCATCGGAGCATATGCATCATTTTCCATCGGTTCTTCAGCATTGCAGTTCCATACGGAGGCGTCCTATACCCATGACTGGGAGTGGTCATACGAGGATGAGCTTTCCCATGAGTATTCGATCAGTTTTGAAAATGATGGTACGAAGAATCAGGTAGTGCTTTATCGAACACCGGTTATTTTGTATGAATACGTCATCACGCCGGCCGACGGAAGTGCGTCGTATACCATGGAGGTCGGAGTGCAGCAGCAGCCGGTCTATTCGACCATGGATGTAGATTCCTTTAATCGGTTTGCAGCAAGCGATGAAACTCTGCAAAATAAGGTGATCACGAAGGATATTCTGTCCAGTACGCCGGGATGTCCGGATACCTATGCGACCAGTTCACTTGGAATGAAGGGGTTTGTTGGCTATCCGAACTGGGTAGAGATCAATAATAAGGTCAATGACCAGACAACGGTAGCGATGAATATCACGGATAGTACACAGAGCAGTAAGACAATGACCCAGACGAACAGCTTCGAACTGACACTTGGTGTAGAAGGTGAGATAGATGCCAAAGTGGCGAAGATGAATTATGGCGGTGGTGTCAAGCTTGGCGGTGGCTGGGGCTCCGGTAAGACAACATTTGATTATTCATCAGTATCGAAGGAAGGCGTGGTAGCTTACCCGCCGGCGACGGATTCCCAGTACAGCTTCAGTACAAAATTTGGTATCTGGCAGGCAAAACTTGGCGACAGCAATGTTCCAATCCTTGGCTTTGTTGTAAAAAATGTCGAACAGCCGCCATCTCCGCCGGAAGATATCAGTGTGGATACAGTGACCGCGGATTATGTAACGCTTGCATGGGAAAGTGGTTATAAGAAGGCAGAGAAATATGAGATCTATCAGGTATTTAATGATGGTATTACAACCAATAAATACAGCCTGTTAGATACGATCAGCGGTGACAGTTCTTCTTACACCTATGATGGACTGAAACCATCGACGGAATATGAATTTGCACTTCGTTCAGTTGGAACAAACAGCGGAGGCGAGACTGTATACTCCGAATACACACCGGAGGTATCCGTTCATACACTGGCTGACAGTGAGAAACCGGATATCTTAAGCATGACAAGTGTACAGAGAGTTGTTGTCGGCGGTAATGCGAGCTTTGTGATCGATGCACTTCCGTCTGCAAATGCAAAAGGCGGTCTGTCCTATGCATGGCAGGTTCGAAAAGCAGGTTCGGTCAACTGGGTAAACCTGACTGACAAAGAAGCTTCCGGTATAAATGGAAGTACATTGAAGTTAAATGGTATCACAGAGGATATGGATGGCAATTCTTATCGATGCGTTCTTTCTGAGCTGATAAAGGGTGTGCGATTATATGCATATGGAGCTCCGGGTATCCTGCATGTCGGAAGGGCTGACAGTATGATGACAGCAACGATTAGCAATACTCAGTCCGACAGTGCGAATAAGGGAACCAATACAGCATTTGGACAGTACACACAGACACGGACAGTTACCAATGAACGTACGGTATCGAAGACTGTAGCCGTTACGATCGGAACGCAGAAGGAGACATTTGTCCAGTATAAGAATGGTGCAGTGGTATCCGCTGTATATCCGGATGCAGTAATACCGGAATTTATTTATTTTGACAGCCAGACAAATGAATGGTATGTACTGGAAGGATATAATGAGACAGCAGGAACAGCAACTGCAAAGGTGAAATTAAATGAAGTAATACCAAATGTATTCCAGAGTGGAACAACCGGTGATGCAGCCGCTCTCTGGAATGGAGTTGATGCAGATACAATAAAGCCTGTGACAGAACAGGTGACAGAGACGGCAGCGGGCAAGACTTATTATGCATATACAGCAGTAACAGCCGATGGTGAGATATTGTTGTACAGCACAGATGCTATGTCAGAAGCAGTTACACAGTGGTATCAGTTGGAACAGGGTACAGATGGAGCAATTACAGCAAAAGCGTATGCCGGTACTGTTCAGTCCTATGTGCCTGCTTATGCCGGATATAAAGAAGAATCTGCTGGCACTACAAATCAGCAGTATATCGAGGTTGATGGAACAACCTGGTATCTGTACTGGCCGGAGGCATACGAAGGAAATAATGCTTATATCATGTATGCAAAATCCGCCGAAGCAGATCGGACTGCGGATGAGACCTATTATTACAAGACTGAGCAGACGGTAACAGATGAGAACCAGCAGGAGCAGATCATTACAACATTTAATGAATTAAAGATCGCTACGGATGATGCCTTTTCTCTTATGGGAAGTGGAGCATCTAAGCAGTATGGTGTTACCCCTGGTGAGGTTGTTACCGTAAATGAAACATATGATACACAGGTTGAAGATATCATAAAGGGAGATCAGACAACGGTTCAGATCCATGTTGCAGAGGCAGTTACATCTTCTGTCAATATCGATAAAACAGGAATTGTAAATGTAAACTTCTTCAATAACCGGACCGGTTCTATTCGTGATATATCAACCGATGTAGATAAGAATGGTAATGCTTCTGTTGTATGGAATCCGGAAGAAGCCGGAGATTATACGGTAACTGTATCTTATGGAGGAAATACATCATTATATCCTACTGATACACAGACTGTTTATTATGTAGTAGATCGTACGGATAATACGGTATACGTTCTTTCCGGAAACAATGCGGAATATGGCAATACCATTAAGTTAGAAGTCAGACAGGGAAAACGGGAAAACGATACATCCGGCAATATAACGACAGAACCGCTTGCAGCAGATGCTTCTGTATCTTATCAGGTATCCTATGTGGATGGAGATGATAAGGTTGTAACGGAAAATATAGCCAGCAATACATTTACTCCAAAATGGTCGGGACAGCATACATTTGTTGCGACGATAACCAGACAGAACGGTACCAGTCAGACCAAATCATATGCGATGAAGATGCTTACCGTAAGCAAACGGCCGATCGTTATTACTGCTCCATCAAAGGATGGTATATCAGAGGATGACACGGCAGATAAAGTATTAAGCCTGTCAGATGTTGTTGTAAAATATGCGGGTGATGACACAGAATCCGGTATCCTGGATTCAGATGCAGCTAAATATAAACTGTCGGATCTGATGACAATAGAGGCTGAGCCGAAGTTAGATGAAAATTCGACAGCAGGTGTTTACCAGACCGGAATCGCATGGCTTACAGTTGGAACCGAAGAAGACAGTGAGTATATAGATTTGGTAAAAGAATTCCTGAAGAAATATAACGTCACTCTGAACAGAGGAAAATATCAGATCGTATCGAACCAGTATACAGTCCGATATGAGTCTGATGGCAAGGGAACGATAAAAGGATATTGTGGAGACTCCAAAGAGCCATTTGCATCCGGAGCTGGATTAGCAGATCAGAGCAAGGTATCCTTTAAAGCAATTCCAAAGGATAATTATAAGGTCAAAGCATGGAAGGTAACAGGAAGTGATGGAAATGATCTGATTCTCGGAACTGATTATGTGGTAAATGGAGATACATTGATCATTTCAGCATTGAGCAGCAGTGTTCATGTCAGTGTATCCTTTGCAGCAAAGACCTACCAGTTGAATTACGATCAGCCGGAAAACGGAAGTCTTCAGGCATATTATGTAAAGGCCGGAAGCTATGGAAGCAAGATCGATACAGGTGAGACCGTCCTTACGGGAAAGAGTATCCTGCTTCAGGCGGTTCCAGATGAGAATTATGTCGTAAAACAGTGGACGGTTTCTCATGGTGGTTCAGCAAAGATCCAGAAAAATACTGACGGAAGTATCTTTGCCGGAACAGAGATCACACTCGATAATGTGGAGACAGATACTGTTGTGGCCGTTGAATTTGAACCGGTAGAGACATATTCATTTGAGACAGAAGTGATCGCAGAAGATCCGGATACATCGGTTGCAGGCTGTAAGATCAATGTCTCAGAACAGGTTCAGGATGGCAAGGCAGCAAAGGGATCAACGGTGACACTTACAGCAGATCTTCCGGAATCCGTTACTGTATCAGAATGGAGAATCTATACAGATGATATACATTATACAGTTGCAGCAACCGGAGGAGATCAGTATGTAGTATCCAACGTCCAGAAGAACATGAAGATCAAGTTGGTTGTCAATATGTTCCAGATGGAAACACTTCATTTTGAAGCGGTAAATGAACAGGGACAGCAGGTAGATGATGTTGTTACGGCATGGAGCGATTCAGTGCAGATCAGCAATGATACAAAGATCGTAAAGAATCTGCCGGTTGTTATGAAAGCAGATGTACCGGAGCAGTATCAGATCTCTGCGTGGAAGCTGTTTATCGGTTCAGAAGAACAGACGATCGCAACCGGAAAGGATGCGAAGGAAGGTTCATTTAACAGTGTAAACAAATCCATGCGTGTTGTACTCGTTCTGCTTGATCGTCCAACTGTCACATATAACAGTGATAATAACGGAACACTGGAGTGTGATGTTGTATCCGGTGGTTATATTGACAGATACCACACAGAGGATATCGTTATGACAGCAGCACCGAAGACCGGATATGAAGTGGATCAGATCACAGTAATGATGGATGGTGCAGCTTACAGTGATATGACGGTTTCTGATATAGAAAATACAGACAATAAGCAGATCAAGATTCAGGCACCAGATACAGGCTTTGAGAAAAATGTAGAGGTTGCAGTTACTTATAAGGAGATTCCAAAGGTAGAACTTCAGTATGAGCTGGTATCAGCAGATGGAGCAAAGGCAGGAACAATAGCTGTTCATGTGGATCGCAAAAAACAGAATGATCTTATGCAGGATGTATCCGCCGGATCCGGTAGTCTTGAAGTATATCGGGACAGCACGGTTACAATGACAGCATCGGTGATCGCTGGCTACGAGATCAATGCATGGAGTATGAATGGTACAGATATCACAGCAGATGTCCGTACGAACAATACAGATCTGAGCAAACTGGTATGTACCGTTGATGAGAAGCTGTTACAGAATGTACCGATTAAGATCATGGTAACGGTTGTTAAGACGCCGGAGCCTCCGTTAGAACCGGAAAAACCGGTTGTAGAGGAACTGACTAAGAAGCAGATTGAGAAGAATTCACAGACACTTTCCAGCAAACAGAAGGTTGCATGGACACAGAAGGGAATCCAACTGACCTGGAAAGCTGTTAAGGGGGCACAGGGATATGATGTCTATGCAGCTCCATGTAACAGAAAGAAGCTGACTGTTGTTAAGACGATTTCAGGTGCAAAGAAGAACGCAACAGTACTGAGTAAGTATAAAGGCAAGAGTCTGAACCGGAAGCAGTCATACAGAGTCCGTGTCAAGGCATATCGTATTGTGAATGGAAAGAAGCAGTATATTGCTACAGGACTGACCCTCCATATCGCAGGGCCGAAGAACAAGACATATACAAATGTAAAGAAGATTCAGTGCAAGAAGACAGAGTATACCTTAAAGAAAGGTAAAACAGCAAAGATAACAACTAAGCTTATCTTACAGGATAACAAGAAGAAACTGTTATCCAAAGGGCATGGTGCTAAGCTTCGCTACAGCAGTACCAATAAAGCGGTTGCTGTTGTAACGGCAAAGGGTACGATCCGTGCAAAGAAAAAAGGAACCTGTTATATCTATGTTACTGCATTAAATGGAGTAAATAAACGGGTGAAGGTCACAGTAAAATAAAACTGCAAATTTAAGTTAAAAAAATTCCATGGCGGGGTAACACAGGAGCTTTCTGGCTCCCTGTTATCCCATTCATGGAATTTTATTTTTGTTCAAAATATTTATATAAAATCTATTTCTTTCTGGACAGATAGGTGACAAAGATCATATATTTATCAATGATCTGTCCGGCGATAGCAATACCTTTTCCCATTGTAAAAGCTGCCAATATAGTTCCGATCCCAAGACCTTTGATATGACCGAGAAAGAAGCCTGTCATACAGGCAGTTGTAAGCAGACAGATGACGTCAAAAGAAATCTTAACGATTGAATATTTCTTCTTTATGATCTGTGACAGCTCGCGTGGAAAAAGGTCGGTAGGAACGATTGGCAGACCGCAACGGTTGGAAAGTGCGATACCGATACAGATCAGCACATAACTAATTATAAAATAAAGAATCCGGTATCCGATAGCGGTTGGAAGAATGTTGATCCACATTTCATGGACATCAAGCAGTTTCCCGAAGAAAAAACCAACGATAAAACTGCACAGATATTGAGGGACAAATTTCTTCCGTAAAATCATCAGGGTGAGAACCAGAAGTCCCTGAAAGATGTAGGTCCAAGTACCTAAGCTGAGCTTTGGGAGCACCTCGGAAAAGGCGTAAGGAACACTGGAAATCGCAGAAATCCCTGCACCGGAATATAACATCAGAACGACTGCGAAGCTGTTTATGCATACGGCAACGATCAAAGCTATTTCACCATACACGATATGCCGAGTCATATGAGCATCTGTTTCTTGGATGATATGGTTTTGTATATATATATTCATTTTAAAGCTGCATCCTTTCATTTGTTTTTATCATATCGATATGTATAATGGATTATTTCGGTATTATATGTAAGCGGATTTGCTTCATTTTTATATGCCTTTCACGGTTTCGTATTGTAACACTCCATGCAAATGATAACAAATGAATAGTTTTTATAATTCTATAGATATTGTCTATATAAAATCTATGAGTATAATATAAATAATGGATTCAAATATAAATTTTTTGGATGAAAACAGAAAATGAATCGAACATCAAAAGTCAGATAGAAAGAGGTAAACGGATGAATTTATTTTATATACGATATTTCGTGGAACTGGCAAAGGAACAGCAGTACACGAAGGCAGCAAAGAATCTGAACATCACACAGCCGAGTTTAAGCCATGCGATTCACCAGTTAGAAGAAGAACTTGGGGTATTATTATTTGAAAAGACAGGACGTAACACTGTACTTACGAGGTATGGAGAAGAATTTCTGGTCTATGCGGAGAATACGATCCGGACGCTCGATCAGGGCATTCGTCTGATGCAGAAGGCAGCACATGGAGAAGGTGTCATAAGATTAGGGTTTGTTCGACCGCTTGGTATGGACTTTGTTCCGGGATTGGCTGATGATTATAGGAAAAGGTTACAGGATGAAATGGTTCAGTTTTCATTTCATACAGGAACAACACATGAGTTAGTAAATGGACTGAAAGAGAAACAGTACGATATTATATTCTGTTCCAGACCGGTGGATGAAAGTGGTCTGTCTGTTCTTCCGGTTGGCAGACAGGATCTTGTCGTAATTACCCCGGAGGGGCACCCGCTCGCAGAAGAGAAAAATGTAGATCTTGCGGATACATTAAAATATCCGCAGATTTATTTTGCGGAAGGTTCCGGTATGCGGGATGTGATAAACGAATTATATAGCTTGATAGGTGAGACACCGCAGATTGCTTATGAGACAGAAGAAGATGAAGTAATTGCCGGCCTTGTAGCGCATAACTTTGGAATTGCTGTTGTTCCTTATATGAAGCTCTTAGAACGGCTTACGGTAAAAATCCTGAAGCTAAGAAAGCCCCGGGCAGACCGGATGTATTATATGGTCTGTGACGCGACTGCTTATAAGCCTCCCTGTGTACAGAGTTTTTATGATTATGTGTCGGAAAAAAATGAAATGCAGGAAGATAAATTTATATGGAATATATAGGAAATCGGAATTTGCATAAAAGTTTCGCGTATACGACAGGTTTGTGGTATAATTTTACATGAGTGATATGTATGGCTTTTTGCAATATGTATACAAAAATGATAAAAGGAGATAAAGACTATGGCATGGTATGACAGCGCAGTATTTTATCATATTTACCCACTTGGATTGTGTGGATGTCCACATGATAACAATGGAGAGACAGGAGCACATTTTGACAAGTTAAATGAATGGGCGGAGCATGCGAAGCGGATCGGATGCAATGCGATTTATATAGGACCGTTATTTGAATCCGGTTCTCATGGATATGATACAACCGATTATCGGCTGGTAGACAGACGACTTGGAACAAATGATGACTTCAAGCAGTTCGTAAAGAACTGTCATGCAAATGATGTAAAGGTCATCGTAGATGGTGTATTTAATCATACAGGCAGAGATTTCTTTGCATTTCAGGATATAAAGCAGAACCGGGAGAATTCCAGATACAAGGATTGGTACTGCAATGTGAATTTCTGGGGTAACAACGAATATAACGATGGATTTTCCTATGATAACTGGGGCGGATATAATCTGCTTGCGAAATTAAACCTCTGGAATCCGGAAGTGAAGAATTATCATCTTGAAACCGTAAAGTTCTGGGTCGATGAATTTGATATTGATGGAATCCGTCTGGATGCTGCGGACGTACTTGATTTTGGCTTTATGAAAGAATTACGTTCCTTCTGCAATGGATTAAAGCCGGATTTCTGGCTGATGGGCGAGGTTATTCATGGAGATTATTCGAGATGGGCAAATAACGATATGCTCCATTCCGTAACAAATTATGAACTGCATAAGGGCTTGTATTCCGGACATAACGACCATAATTATTTTGAGATTGCACATACGATCAAGCGTTTAAATGGCATTGTAGGTGATAAGAAGTTATATACCTTCTGTGATAACCACGATGTAGCAAGAATCTACAGTAAATTAAATAACAAGGCGCATATGTACAATGTAGCGATCCTCGTATATACCGTACCGGGAATTCCGTCAATCTATTACGGTTCTGAATTCGGTATACCGGGCAATAAGGAGAATGGTTCAGACTGGAATCTGCGTCCGGATCTGAATCTGGCTGATTTTAATGAAAAAGATGAGCTCCCTGCATTGTATACAACACTTGGACATCTGAAACAGAGATTTCCGGAACTGACCTATGGAGACTACCGGGAATTGTATCTGACGACCGGACAGTTTGCATTTGCAAGATGTCTGGATGGACGTGCAGTTGTAACAGCATTGAATAATGCAGATAACGGTGCACACATGGAGATCAATCTGCCGATTGGTGCAAATAAAGCAGTCAACCTCCTGACGATCGATCAGATAACAGAAGTACAGGAGGATACCTGTACAGATGATGCAACAGCAAAGGCATGGGAAAATGCACGAAATGAGCTGCTTGATAAAGCCGGTCAGTTGGTCGGAGCCTCCGGTGAGATCCGCTATAAGGCAGAAGATATCCGTAAGGCATTAGAAGCACTGGAAACAGGCGCAGACTTCGGACAGGCAGTATGGAATCTGTTTGGAAATCTGAATGATACTATGAACAACATGCATCGTGTGATCGGCGAATTCGAACAGACTATGCATAAGCAGGAGAGAAACTCTGTAGCCGCAGGCGGTGACTGTACAGGCGGAGAAAGCCTTGAGATCCGCGATGGGAAGCTGATCGTAGACCTCCCGGCAAACAAGGGTGTTGTCGTATATTTAACCAATGAATAATATATAATTTGCCTACATTTTACTTATAGTAATGAAAATTACTATGAGAAGATGGTATTAAGTATTTTGTATAATATTTTATTAGAGAAATTTATAGACAGAAAAAGTCCATCAGACTTGTTTTTTGAATGAGCAAGTCTGATGGACTTTTTTGTCGCAAAAATTTATGCATAAAGAATAAGAGCTATGCGTAGAATATTAAGATTGCATAGAAAAAAGAATGCAAAACCTCTAAAAAATATGTAGTTTTTTGTTGAAAATCACATAAAATAGTGTTAGCATAAATATGTATGTTAGTATATTTGTAACGAGACTGCACAGAATTGACGGAAGCCGCTTCTGTGCCGGGGGAATGGTTATAATTAAGGAGATTGTATATGATACTTATTGATACGCAAAAAGAAGAATTTAGCAAGCTGAGGGATATCCGCGTATTTGGAAGAATCAGTCACGATGATCGGTTTAATGGGAATCTGTTGGTGATCGGTCTTGGCGGTGTCGGAAGCAGAACCGTTTGTAACTTAAAGGGGATGATGGTTGATGATATCATACCGGAGGATAATATTCATTTTCTGATGATTGATTCAGACATTCCTGAGATGGAACAGACAATTGAGGACAGCAAAGAGCATGTTGGTTTTAATGCACTTGAAGTATTAAGTATCTACAGACCGAATATTGAAAATATACTTGCAGATGGAATCAAGAAAAATCCGGTACATCCGAATCTTGCAAACTGGATGGATGCAGACTTTCCGGATGTTACAGTGACAAAAGATGGTGCGCATGGCAATCGTCAGATCGGACGACTTATGTTTTCAAATGCTTATGAAGATATTCGTATGCTGTTATTTGACAGACTGGAAGAGATCCATGATAAGGCGAATGGTGATTGGATGGATGTGATCATCGTATCCAGTCTTTCCGGCGGAACCGGAAGCGGTATCTTATCCGATCTTGCATATAATATTCGTGCATACGGAAAGAAAAAAAAGTGGGCGAATCTTCGAATCGGAGGCTGTTTGTTAATGCCGGATGTTATATTTGGCAATAAGAGCGTAACGGAAGATCCGGAGTTAATGTTCCGGATGATGGCAAATGGCTGTGCTGCGTTAAAAGAAGTCGATTACTATATGAAGCTTTCAGAAAAGGATGATGCATATATATTTGAAAGCACCACCCACAAGCTGGTGATCCGGGAGAATCTGTTCGATGCCTGTATGCTGGTATCCGGTAAGAAGGACAGCCAGGGATACCTGCCGGAGGGTACAGTTCTGATGGACACAGCAAGCTTCCTATATAAACTTGCATGTAACAAATATATTGGTAACAATGATGTAAACGATGACAGAAAGCTGCTTCGGGATGTATTCTTTGACAATGAGAAATATTCTGTGACAAACTGGAAGATGGAACATTCGGATTCTGAGATTGCGACAGCAAATTGTTATTATAAGGTTGTCAGTGAAGCAGATTACAAGATACCGATCCGTGAGATTGAGAATATCTGTGAGAGTGATCTGTTTAACAAAGCATATAAGCGTTTGTTTGTTTCGCCATTTGACAATCCGCAGATTGAAGCGGATATCAAGGATGCGTTAAAAGAGCTGGATGATTTTCTTCATGCAGAACCGGGGGATGAGATCAACCTCAGTGTGAACGGATTAATCCAGTTTGGACAGTTTACGAAGCCAACCTATAAGATGATCAAGAAGCATACAGATGGACTCAGAGAACATATGGGTGAGAAGCTTGATAATATGGATAAAGAGCTTCCGGTCATGATCAAGTCCATTAAGAATAAATTGTGGAATTCCTTAGATGCTGTAATTGCCAGATATATCAAGGTATGCGGTCCGTATGCAGCGATTGATATTATCGGAGCACCAACAGCCGGTGTAGCAGATTCTACCAGAGGTATGATGGCAGAGGTTAAGAAGCTGCAGGAGCTTCACAGTAAATATACACCATCCGGTGAATACTCCAGAATTATAGAATCTATATGTGAGATTGTAGCAAAACGTTTCTTCACTTTTCCGTCTGCAAAGCGTGAGACAGAGAATGGATATTATGATGCCTGTATCAAAGAGACACTTGCTGCAGAACGAAATCGGATCATGGATGAGATCGATGCACAGGATCTGTTTGGTGATACACTTCGTTGGTTGCAGCAGCGAGCAGAGCGTTTGGATGAGATCTATTCCCAGTTCGGAGAAGATCTGAAGAATTCAATCGAGGATCTTGCAAATGAAGGTAAGGTAACAACCAAGAATATATTAAAGAATGCAGCCAGACATGAATTCCTTCCAACTGATTATGTAAATGACAGTCGTATCAATGAGGTGAAGGATGGACTGATCCGGTTGATGTTAGATAATGAATCGAATATTGATAATGGAAGAGTTGTTCCTGTCAAGGATGCGATGGAGAAGATTTATCGTCGTTTATTTAGCGGTATCGGAGCATATGGGCCGGAGAAGATGTTATCCGTTGCATTTTCTGATAAGAAACTTGCAGAGAATGATATCAATGTTATGTTTGGTTCATTGACAAATGACCGACGGGATGAAGTTATGCAGAAGGTAGCTGCTGCATTTGTAAATGATATTCAGGAAGAAAAGCAGTTATGTGTGCTCAAGGATGGCTACAAAGAACTTTTGTTGAATAAGAAATATATATCAGTGCCAAATGTAATGCCGTATTTCAGTAGGGCAGTAAAAGGAATCCTGATGGATAAACCATATAATGAGAAGGAGGATTCCATTACATTGAATCCTGGTGAGATCGAGATTTCGATCAATGATATGTATGTCGGCGTGCCTGCATCTATGATGGCATGTACAGCAGAGATGCAGAAAGCCTATAATGCAGTAGATAGTTCTTACAAGGGACTGCATATTGACGAAGTGAATAGGGATATGAGAGATTTCCCGAATCTTTGCACGTTATAATAAATAGTATGAAAGAATCCTACATGTGGAGGTGTATGAAACCGTTAGTGTTTTTCAAACTTTCGTATGTGGGGTTTTTTTAAATTTGATTTTTACCGGAATATGGTTATACTAGAAAAAGGTTTACATGAATAGATAGAAAGGAAAATTTCCATGCTGATTTGGTATGCGGATGTGTCGGATATGACAGAGGAGCAGATGAAAAAGTATCTGGAAGAGCTGTCTGAGTATCGTTTGGAAAAAGTGAATAGGCTTCGATATGAGAAGGATAAGAAATTGTCGGTTGCTGCGGGAATTTTGCTTGACCGGGCGTTAAAAGAGTGTCATTTGTCTGAGAAAGACTGTCGCTATCAGATCATGGAGCATGGCAAGGTTTATCTGGCAGATCATCCTGAGATAGCATTTAATATCAGTCACAGCGGATGCGTTGCAGTTCTGATCTTTCATAAAGAAACGAAGCACGATCTGTCCTGTGGCATTGATATCGAGCTGATACAGGGTGGACGGGAGAAAATCGTGAACCGGTTATTTTCAGAAGCGGACAGAGAACAATATAAGAAGTTGGATCCGGATGCGGCTGCGTTATATTTTGCACGGGTCTGGACCCGGATGGAATCATTTGGTAAGATGACAGGAAAAGGACTTGATTTTTCAGAACCGACTCAGAAAAAAATTATGGATCGTTCAGAGATGAAAAAGAAAAATATCTATTTCCGGGAATTCAGAATAACAGATAAAACAGGTCGGAAATATAATCTCTGTGCCTGTGCAGATAAGGAAGGTTTGTTAGAAGAAACTGTATTTTCTGATAAGTCGGTTCTTTTTTCTTCTCAGAATGTAGATTGTGTGGTAATATGATGATGAAAATTTATGTACTGATACATAAGTGAAGTTTTGGAGGAACATGATATGAGTAAAAAAGCTACGAAAGCACTGAATAATCCGTATTATATCGCAAGATATAATGCATCAAAGAATAATCCAAATCTTACCAGCCGGGAAAAGACGGCTGAGATTTTAAATATTGACCGGACGCGGTTATCACGGATCGAGCTTGGCATGTCAGTTCCTTATCCGGAAGAAGTTCTGGCGATGGCGGATGTATATGAGATACCGGAGCTTTGTAATATGTATTGCTCAGGGGAGTGTGCAATCGGTCGTGAGACAGTGAAACCGATCAATGCAGATAGCCTGGATCGACTGATCCTTCAGTTCCTTGGATCTTCTCAGAAGATGGAGAATATCACGGAGCAACTGATCAATATCACTTCCGATGGAATTGTAGATGAAGGAGAACTGGAGCAGTTTGATTCGGTTCTGTCTGAATTGGAAAAAATGTCGGTCAACATTCAATCGTTGATGATGTGGGCTAAAAAAAATAAAGATTCAATTATGAGTAAAAGAGGAAATTAGAAATGGCAGACAAGAATATCGAAAACGAGATTAAGAAAAGAAGAACATTTGCGATCATATCCCACCCGGATGCCGGTAAGACGACTTTAACAGAGAAGTTTCTCCTGTTTGGTGGTGCAATCAATACGGCAGGATCGGTAAAAGGAAAAGCAAATTCCAAATATGCGGTATCCGATTGGATGGATATTGAGAAGGAGAGAGGTATATCAGTTACCTCATCCGTTCTTCAGTTTAATTATGAAGGCTACTGTATCAATATTCTTGATACACCGGGACATCAGGATTTCTCAGAAGACACATATCGAACCCTGATGGCTGCGGATTCTGCTGTTATGGTTATTGATGCATCAAAGGGTGTAGAGGCACAGACGATCAAGCTTTTTAAGGTTTGTGTAATGCGTCATATCCCGATTTTTACATTTATTAATAAGATGGATCGTGATGCAAGAGATACATTTGAATTGTTAGATGAGATTGAAAATGTCCTTGGAATACGTACCTGTCCGATGAACTGGCCAATCGGTTCCGGTAAGGAATTTAAGGGTGTCTATGACAGAGAGACCAAGATGGTCGATACCTTTGAAGCAATCTCAACCGGTGGTGCGAAGAAGGCTGCGGAGACGCAATATCATATCGAGGATCAGGAGCTAAAGGATCTGATCGGACCGTACCTGTATGACCAGTTTAAGGAAGAAATTGAATTGGTTGACGGTGCAACCGATGAAGTCGATCTCGAGAAGGTTCAGAAGGGAGAGCTTTCGCCTGTATTCTTTGGTTCTGCGCTGAATACATTCGGTATCGATATGTTCTTGAATTATTTCTTGAAGATGACGACACCTCCTCTTGGAAGAATGTCGGATCAGGGTGTGATCGATCCGGTTACAGAACCATTTTCAGCTTTCGTATTTAAGATACAGGCAAATATGAATAAAGCGCATCGTGACAGAATCGCATTTATGCGTATCTGTTCAGGTAAATTTGAAGCCGGTATGGAGGTTTACCATGCAGCCAGCAAGCGTAAATTAAAATTATCCCAGCCGCAGCAGCTTATGGCGCAGGATCGTAAGATCGTAGAAGAAGCATATGCGGGTGATGTAATCGGTGTATTTGATCCGGGCTTGTTCTCGATCGGTGATACCCTTACAGTTCCGGGTAAGAAATTCCAGTACGAAGGAATTCCGACATTTGCACCGGAGCATTTCTGTCGTGTTGTTCAGATGAATACGATGAAGCGTAAGCAGTTTGTACAGGGTGTTACTCAGATTGCGCAGGAGGGTGCAATTCAGATCTTTCAGGAGTTTACAGCAGGATTGTCTGAGATTATCGTAGGTGTTGTAGGTGTTCTTCAGTTTGATGTATTAAAATACAGATTGGAGAATGAATATGGATGTGAGATCCGTTTAGAGCCGATCCCTTATAACTATATCCGTTGGGTAAAAGATCCATCTACAGATCTTACAAAGCTGAAACGTGTCAGCGATGTTAAGAAGGTGAAGGATATGAAAGGTAATCCATTGTTATTATTTGCAAATGAATGGGTTATCAATCAGGTGCTTGAGCATAATGAAGGGCTGGAACTGTTAGAGTTCAGAAAGAATTAAATAAATGAATAATCTACCCTGAAAATGTAAATCCTTTTCTTATGAGGCCTAAGAAAAAATCCGTTTGACAGACAGGCAGACATAAGCAGGAGGAACATGATATGGCACTGAACAGGGTAGTGATATGTGGTGTGAATACAGCCAGACTTCCGTTACTGACAGACAAGGAAAAGGATGAATTGTTTGACAGGATCGAGCAGGGAGATATGGCTGCCAGAGAGACCTTTATTAAGGGCAATCTGCGACTGGTTCTGAGTGTGATCCAGAGATTTTCGAATTCAAATGAGAACCCTGACGATCTGTTTCAGGTTGGATGCATAGGATTGATAAAAGCAATTGATAATTTTGACCGGAGTCTGGATGTGAAGTTTTCGACGTATGCAGTTCCGATGATACTCGGAGAATGCCGGAGGTATCTGCGGGATAATAACAGTATCAGGGTATCCAGGTCGTTAAGAGATATTGCATATAAGGCAATCTACACAAAGGATGCTTTGTTAAAGAAGCTGGATCGGGAACCGACCGTGGATGAAATTGCAAAGGAGATCGATGTAGCACCGGAAGATATCACGACAGCACTGGATGCCATATCGACGCCGGTTTCGCTGTATGAGCCTGTTTATCAGGAAGGTGGAGATACGTTATATATCGTAGACCAGTTAAGTGATAAGAAGAATAAAGAAGAAAACTGGGTAGAAAATATTTCATTGAAAGAAGCAATGAAGAAATTAAATGAGAGAGAATATAATATATTAAGGCTTCGTTTCTTTGAAGGAAAGACACAGACCGAGGTTGCATCGGAAATCGCCATTTCACAGGCACAGGTCAGCCGTATCGAAAAGAGTGCGATCAAATCTCTAAAGGGCTACCTTAGATAATATATGGATAATAAAGAGGTATCTATATATTTATTCTACAGAGCATTTTCATTCTATTTTTACGCTGTATAACTTTGAACTAACTTCGGCTAATAGCCTTGGTAAGGTCTCAGTTATCATGTAGCGGTGCTAAACTCACCGCTTCGCGGTTCATTGAGAACCGACATGAAAAAGGTCTGTAGAACAAAATATAGATACCTCTTTATTTGTTTATAGGTAAATCTGTGTTATTGTGATTTCCCATATTTTATTATAGTTTTTACATTTATTGTGCTTTTTTGCTCTATTTATTCTTGTTATGAGCTTCTAGCTGTGATTTGGCTTCGGTGGCAAGCTCTGCCATATAGTCCTGAACGGTTGTGCCGCCGGTGTCGCTGTTTTTCATGAGATTTGCTTTCAGCTTTTCTACTTCCTCGAGTGGAAGATCGCTCATTATGGCAACCTCGGCCGGTTCGATGTGAACATTTAACATTCGTTCTGCCAGATCATATTTTGCTTTTGTTGTTCGATTCATTTCTGATTCATCTCCTTAATTATTCAGATCCTTCAGATAAGCTTCGTTAATCTCGATGATCTTATTCATAGCTTCCGGTCCCGGAGCACCGATCGTATTACGTTTATTGACACATTCTTCCATGCTGATCGCCAGATAGATGTCGTCTTCAAATACCGGACAGATTGCCTTGTAGTCGTCTAGTGGAAGCTCATCCAGCGAGATGTTCCGTTCGATACAGGTGAGAACCAGTTCACCTACGATGCCGTGAGCATCACGGAATGGAACGCCGTGGTTTACCAGATAATCGGCAGCATCCGTAGCATTTGTGAATCCGTTCTTTGCAGATGCTTCCATACGGTCTTTATTTACAGTCATAGTTTTTATCATACCGTTAAATAATGCGATACATCCCTTTACGGTATCGATCGCATCAAAGGTAAATTCCTTATCCTCCTGCATATCCTTATTATAAGCAAGCGGAATTCCCTTCATTGTGGTAAGGAGAGAAGTCAGTGCGCCATAGACACGTCCAGTCTTACCACGAACCAGCTCTGCGATATCAGGGTTTTTTTTCTGTGGCATGATCGAACTTCCTGTGCTGTATGCGTCATCCAGTTCAACAAACTGATATTCATTTGTATTCCAGATAATGATCTCCTCTGAGAAACGGCTCAGATGCATCATGATCGTTGAAAGAGCGGATAATAATTCGATGCAGTAATCACGGTCTGCAACAGAATCCATACTGTTAAGAGTAGGACCTGCAAAATCAAGCAGAGAAGCAGTTAACTCACGATCCAGAGGGTAAGTTGTGCCGGCTAAAGCACCAGAACCCAGTGGACAGTAATTCATTCTTGCATAGATATCACACAGACGGCCGTAATCACGCTTGAACATCTCCATGTATGCACCAAAGTGATGGGCGAGAGTGATCGGCTGCGCCTTCTGTAAATGTGTAAATCCGGGCATATATGTGTGGATATGTTCCTTCATCAGGGAATGTAAGGTGTTCATTAATTCCAGCACAAGAGCTTTAATTTCGACGATCTCATCTCTTACATAGAGCTTCATGTCAAGAGCTACCTGATCATTACGGCTTCTTCCGGTATGTAATTTCTTACCGGTATCACCGATACGGTCGATCAGATTTGCTTCTACAAAGCTGTGAATATCTTCATATTTGGATGTGATTTCAAGTGTACCGTTTTCCACATCGGTAAGGATGCTGTTTAAGCCGTCGATGATCTGATCTCGTTCTGCTTCCGTAAGGATGCCGGATGCTGCAAGCATGGTAACATGCGCGATGCTTCCGCGGATATCCTGTTTATAGAACTTCTGATCAAAAGAGATCGAAGCATTAAAGTTATATACTAACTGGTCTGTTTCTTTTGTGAAACGACCACCCCAGAGCTGTGCCATAATGTAGTTCCTCTTTTCTCTAAAATTATTTTAACTGTTTCATTTTACAACAGGATGAGAGCTTAATCAACAAAAACAGGGATTAGCAGAAGAATTTTGCACGGTAAATATCAAATTTTTATGAAAAAGACATTTACAGGTTTACAGCAGTTGCGGACAGATGATAAAATAACCTAAATTGTCAGAATGGATGGATTGGATGAAGAAACGACATTTTATTTTGAAAGGAATCATTACGGCACTTGTGCTGATCGTTCTTTTCTATACAGGAAGATGGGCATTTTTTAATATATTTCATCGTCAGGATGTTGTGGATGGAATGGTAGCATTACGAACAAATGTGATGCATTCGATGGAAGATGGAAATGATTCTGATATCTTTTATGTAAAAAATGTAAAGATAAAGGATATAAGTGATATCAATAAATATGTGGATTCGGCATTTGGAAGTGTAGATACCTATCGAGTACTGGTGTCCTCCGGCGATTATCTTGCAATTCAACTTTCTTTTGATCGGAGTGAGAATTATTATGTGATCCGGAAGGTGCTTTTTGATGAAGAGATACCATCGGATAAAAAGAAAGCACTTGCCATGTATGATTCATATATAGAATTTTACAAGACCTGCATCAAAGAACCGATGAGCGATTTTGATAAGGAGAAAGCAGCACATGATTATCTGATAAAGAACTGTGTATATGGCTTTCCAGAGGAACAGCAGGATGCATATGATGCTTATGGTGTTCTTGTATCCCATAAGGCGGTCTGCGATGGCTATGCAGAGGCATTTTTTATGCTGATGACCTGTCTTGATATTCCTTGTGATATTGTGGTAGGGACTGCGGATGGAGATCTGCATGCATGGAATCAGATAGAACTTGACGGGAAATGGTATAATATTGATCTGACCTGGGATGATGCGGTTCCGGATATGGGTGAATATGTAAAACACACATATTTTAATCTGACAGATGATACACTTGCCGAAAATCATACATGGGAACGGGAGTTTTACCGTACCTGCACAGATACAGATATGAATTATTATGTGAAGACATTTGCAGTATTTGATGATTTTGAAGCATATAAGAAAGGGATCACGAAGCAGATCGGACGCTCGGATGTGCTCGAAGCAATTGTTTATTATATGGATACGGACAGACCGGATCTGTCATTTCTCTATGACAGTTCGGCTATAAAAAAACTTAAGTATCTGGTTGAAGATATGGGAGAATATTATGTGATCATTGTATATGTAAATACATGATTTTATTATTGTAAAACAAAATGCCCGCGACAGTACGGGAGAAAGGAAAACTCAATGTCTGATGAACAGGCGAGGGTGAAGTGTGATAGATATGATCAAGAAAGAATTTATGGATCAGCTCAGAGAAGGGCTGGATGGCAATGTATCATATGAGAAATATTGTGAAACAATAGAATATTATGAGTCTTATTTCCGGAGAAAACTGGCAGAAGGAAAGACTGAGGAGGAGATTGTTGCGGAACTTGGCTCCGGGCGACTGATCGCAAAGACGATTGTTGATACCGCAGGAGCTGACCGGACAGAACAGAGTTATACTTATACAGAGACAACAGGCGGCAGACGCGGAAGTGTGAGCCGAGATGGAGAAGACGCACCAAAGGGCTGGCATGTCAAAATGGATGAAAATGGAAATACCAGTGTCTGCTTTGGAAAACTTGATTTTTCTACAACGCTTGGGAAGGTTGTGATCGGAATCGGACTTGTTTTATTACTTGCACTGATTGTATTGCTTGTTGTGATTGGAGTTAAGATTCTTGTATATGTGATCATTCCGGTTGCTGCAATTTTGTTTATTGTGAACCTGATTATCAGTCTGATCGACAATCATCGAATGTAGTCGGAAGTAGAATTTTTAACAGATAAAAAAGTTTTAAAAAAAGTTGAAAAAAGTTCTTGACAATTATCGGTATATCCCTTATACTAGCAAAGGTGTTCGACAGAGAACACAAACGAAATGGGATCTTAGCTCAGCTGGGAGAGCATCTGCCTTACAAGCAG
>ENA-OOWR01000046-OOWR01000046.1-human-gut-metagenome-genome-assembly--contig:-NODE-46-length-29488-cov-3.051167_pt1 | contig 29488 bp, 30 predicted proteins | sample MGYA00241582_ERZ501333 | MGnify/ENA primary metagenome ERZ501333 (study PRJEB25962, sample SAMEA2042981) | human gut metagenome | biome: human gut; feature: human-associated habitat; material: faeces...
CAAATCTTCCTCATCCAACACAGGCTCATTCATCTGCCTTCCTTCTTTGATTGCTTTCATTTCATCCGAGGTCATTTCAACCGTTGGCGAACTTGGCACGATTGGAGGCACAACAACACAGTCAATATCCGGATTTGCCTGCACGCGCTTCAGATCTGCGATCAAAGCACTTGCTGTCAGATATCTGCGCTCTGCCTTCTTCTGTGTACATTTCAAAATAATCTTTTCCAGACTCGTCGGTATGTCCGGATAATATTCTCTAGGGGAGATCATCTCACCCTGTATATGCATCAATGCAACCGCAACATTATTCTCTCCCTCAAATGGCACATGTCCGGTTACCATTTCATACATAGTGATACCAAGCGAATAAATATCACTTCTTTCATCACTGAAGCCGCCTCTTGCCTGCTCCGGGGAAATATAATGAACACTTCCCATGGCATTTGCTGTCATAGTGTTGGAAGAAGCTGCTCTTGCAATACCAAAATCTGTAACCTTGATTCCGCCATTTTTTGACACAATAATATTCTGTGGCTTTATATCTCTGTGGATCGTATGATTCTGATGGGCTACTTCCAGTCCCTGTGCGATCTGGATCGCAATATTAATTGCCTCATCTGATTTCAGTCTTCCCTTTTCCTGAATATATTCCTTTAAGGTAATTCCCTCTACCAGTTCCATTACGATATAGTAAATGCCATTGTCCTCCCCGACATCATATACATTTACGATATTCGGATGGGATAATCCGGCTGCTGACTGCGCCTCGATCCTGAATTTTGTTACAAAATTCACATCGGAACTGAATTCCGGCTTTAAAACTTTTATTGCTACATATCGGTTCAGCACATGGCATTTTGCCTTATAAACCTCAGACATTCCGCCCGTACCGATCAATTCTATTATCTCATAACGATTACTGAGTATCATTCCTGGATTTAACATGTTTACACCTCTCACTATTTTACAGCAACCACAACGGAGATATTATCTTTTCCTCCGTAATAGTTCGCTCTGTCAATCAATTTTTCAACCGCTGCTGTAATATCCCCGCTGTCTTCCATCACGATTTCTTTTATCTCATCATCCTCGATCATATTGGTCAAGCCATCTGAACATAACAAAATCCTGTCATTTTCCTTCATATCTAACTCAAAGAAATCGATCATGACCTTATCTGATATTCCCAGTGCTCTGGTTATTATATTTTTTTCGGGGTGATTTCTGCCTTTATTTCTGTCTAACTGTCCGGATCGTATCAATTCCTCCACAAGGGAATGATCCAGAGTTACCTGTCTGATATCATTATCTATAAAATACAGCCGGCTGTCCCCGATGTTTGCAACATACAGGGCATCTTCCTCACATACAGCCGCCACAAGGGTCGTTCCCATCCCTTTCAGATCTTCGTTCTCCCTTGCCATTCTGTATATCTTATCATTTGCATAAACAATCGCTCTTTTTAGAACGGATACCGAATTGTTCAACGTGCTTTCTTTTATATATTCTGTTACACATTCAATCGCAGTCCTTGATGCAACATCACCAGCTTTATGCCCCCCCATACCGTCTGCTACTATGTACAGATTTGGCAGTGGTCCAACTGGCTCATCACAAAAGAAAATGCTGTCCTGATTCTGGGCTCGTTTCTTACCGATGTCTGTTCTACCATCCGATCTCATCTGATGCCTCCCGTCTAAAAAGTCTCTTTTGCCTCTTCATATTTTCTTCGAAGCTGTCCACAGGCAGCATCAATATCTCTGCCCATACTTCTTCTTATTGTAACATTTATATCTTTCTTTTCAAGTATATATTTGAATTTTTCAACAGAATCACCGAGTGAACGACAATACTCACGCTCTTTGATCGGATTTACCGGAATCAGATTCACATGTCCGTGCATATTTTTTAGAAGCTCCGCCAGCTTATATGCATGCTCCGGTGTATCATTTTCATCCTTTACCAATGAATATTCAAAGGTTACCCTTCTGCCTGTTTTTTCAAAATAATACCTGCATACTTCCATCAGTTCTGCGATCGAATACTTATTTGCAATCGGCAACAGCTTTCTTCTGTCTTCATCGGTCGGACTATGAAGAGACAAAGCAAATGTAATAGAAAGTTCCTCGTCTGCCAGTTTTTTTATTTGTGGAACCAGTCCGCAGCTTGAAACCGTAATATTTCTCTGGCTGATATTTTTGCCCCGCTCGTCATTGATGATCCGGATGAAACGAATCAGATTATCATAATTATCCAGAGGCTCTCCGGTTCCCATTACAACAATATTTGACACGCGTTCTCCTGTGATCCGTTCGATCGCATAGATCTGATCAAGCATCTCTGATGCTTCCAGATTCCGAATCAGACCGCCTATTGTAGAGGCGCAGAACCGGCATCCCATACGGCATCCGACCTGAGAAGAAATACAGACGGAGTTTCCATGCTTATACCGCATCAGCACACTTTCCAATACATTTCCATCCTGTAAACGGAATAGAAATTTATTGGTTCCATCCTGTTTCGATACCAGTCTGGTCACCTCTTCTACACCATGCATGCCCTGCTTTTTAATCTCCTCGATCAGTTTCTTTGGAACATTTGTCATTTCTTCCGCATCTGCAATTCCTTTTTCATGCACCCATTCAAATATCTGTTTTGCACGGAATGCCGGCTGTCCGACTGCCTTTACCCAGACTGCCAGTTCATCAAACATCATGGAGCGGATATCCAGTTTTTTTATATCTTCTATCTCTGTAAACATATCTTTCTCTTCCTGAACCATAGAATAACCGGAAAAGTGCTCTGCTCTCCGGCATCAATTTTCTTATCTGCTATTTCCGTCTGCGCAATCTTGAAATAAAAAATCCATCGCAGTGATCCACTCCCTGCAGCAAAGTGATATACCCTTTTTCTGCACGTTTTTTTAAACATTCCGGCATATAGTCAGAAAGGCTTTCCAGTTCGTACTCTTCATGTGCCTTTAAAAATGCTGTCACGTTTTCTTCATTCTCGATCCGGTCGATCGTACAGGTTGAATAGATCAGTGCCCCTCCCGGTTTTACATAGACGGCACAGACATCCAGAATCGTCTTTTGTATTGCTGCAAGTTCTCTTACCATATCCTCTGTTACATGATATTTAATATCATTTTTTCTCGCCATAACACCAAGTCCGGAACAGGGAAGATCTGCAAGAACAACATCTGCTTTCTCAATCATATCCGGATCCGGAACCGTTGCATCCCATACCTTTGTTGATACGTTATGAAGCTCTAACCGTTCCAAATTCTCATCGATCTTATCAACCTTTTCTTCTGAGATATCACGCGCATATACATGTCCCCGTTCTCCGGTCTGTTCTGCCGCATACATGGTCTTTCCGCCGGGAGCTGCACAGACATCAAGGATCACATCACCCGATCTGATCCCTGCTGCAAGCACCTGCAGGCTGGAGCTCTCATCCTGAACCGTAAACAGGCCTTCATGGAATCCCGGAACCGTACGGATATAATCATATCCTGAAATAATCAGGGACGTCTGATTATAATATCCTTTTTCTACTTTTATGCCTTTTTCGATCAGAATATTCCGAAATTTCTCCATTGTCGTTTGCATCGTATTTACACGGATCGTTGTGCCACGCTCCTGCTCGCCTGCCTGTAGAATCTGCTCTAACTGGTCTGTACTGTATTCCTTTAACAGAAATCCCACCAGCTCCTCCGGAACTGAATATTTCACAGACAAATATGATTCTACACCATCCTCCATGGAAGGATAAGTAATTGCCGCCTTGTTCCTGCATACACTCCGGAGCACGCCATTTACATACCCTTTTAATGTCCGGAACCCTCTTTTTCCTGTCAGGTTCACATATTCATTACAGGCAGCTTCATCCGGTACTGCATCCATATAAAAAATCTCATATGCTGCCATCCGTAAAATACAGCGGATGACCGGCTTACATTTTTTAATTTTTGTTTTTGAAAATTGATTAAGAATATAATCCAATCTGATCTTCTGCTCTGTTACACCCTCCGTCAACCGGCTGATGTAAGCACGTTCTTTTTTATTCATAAACTGATTTGCCCGGAGTGCTCCACCTAGAGCATCCCCTGCAAATCGATCATTACGGTCAATATCAAGCAGAATATCCAGAACGATCTCTCTTGAAGTTTTACTCATATATCATCTGACCTGTCTTAAGTTTATTTCCTGCAAGAAATGCTGCACAATCCATCGGCTTCTTGCCTTCCGGCTGAAGCTTTCTTATCATTAATGCTCCATTTCCACATGCAACCGTAAAGTTTTTCTTCGTAACACGAACGATCATTCCCGGAACGATCTGTGTTCCATCCTCCAATGCCTCCTCCGGTTGTTCACAAACGGAAGCCTCATAGATCCGTACAGTCTTCTGATTCATCTTCGTATAAGCAACCGGCCATGGCTGTAACCCACGGATCAGTCGTTCCAGAGAAGCTGCATCTTTTGTAAAATCAAGCTCTCCCATTTCTTTCTTCAGCATGGATGCATAACAGCTTAACGAATCATCCTGTGGTGTCCGTATCGCTGTATGGTCTTCAAGCTTTGAAAGTGTAGACAGGATCAGCTCTGCACCTGCGTCTGCAAGTTTATCGTGAAGCGTAACTCCGGTATCGGTATCTGCGATCGGAACAACCGTCTTTTCGATCATATCTCCGGTATCTAATCCCTTTGCCATATACATCGTAGTAACACCGGATTCTGTCTCACCATTAATGATCGTCCACTCAATCGGAGCTGCTCCTCTGTATTTTGGAAGCAGTGACGCATGAATATTGATGCATCCGTACTGTGGAATATTTAAGATAGATTCCGGAAGGATCTGTCCATAGGCTGCTACAACGATAGCATCCGGCTGATAATCCCGGATAATCTGAACATTTTCTTCCTCCCTGAGTTTTACCGGCTGATAAACTGGTATATCAAGGGAAAGTGCCTTTTCCTTAACAGGTGTTGGCTGAAGTGTTTTTCCTCTTCCCTTCGGTTTATCCGGCTGCGTAAAACATGCAAGAACCTTGTGTCCTGCATCTACGATTGCCTGCAAAGGCTTTACTGCAAATTCAGGGGTTCCCATATATATAATATTCATACGATTATCTCTGCCTCCTTATAGTCATCTGGTAATTCTTTTATTCTGTCTCGTATAAGCCATCTTCTACTTTATCTTTATATAAGATACCCTCCAGATGGTCTGTCTCATGGCAGATTGCCCGTGCCAGAAGGCCTTCACCTGTTACCGTGATCTCATTCATATCACGATCCAGTGCTTTACAGACAACATGCATCGGTCTTGTCACCTGTCCAACCTTTCCCGGAAGGCTCAGACACCCCTCGTCTCCGGTCTGCTCGCCGGACGTCTCTATAATCTCAGGATTAATAAGCGTCAATGGATGCTCATCTCCGATATCAATTACAACGATCCTCTTTACAATTCCAACCTGTGGCGCTGCAAGCCCGACACCATTTGCCTCATACATAGTATCAAACATATCATCGATCAACTGAGATAACCGTGGAGTCATCTCCGTAACAGGCTTACATATCTTTCTTAAAATACTGTCGCCATCGATTCTTATCTTTCTTGTTGCCATCTCTTGTTCTCTCCTTAATACATATTTAAAGGATTAAAGTCAAATTGAAGACTTAAATCCTGAACTTCTTTTTTCTCTGATATATATTGTTCTATCTGATCTTTTAAAACCACCAGCTCATTATACCGATAATTCTTAATATAGACAACCCTTCTGTAAATATCACGGATTTTTGCAATTACCGGAGCAGACGGTCCGATTATCTTCATGTTCCGGTCATCTACCGAACAGCTTCTGATATAATCACAGATATCCTCCGCCATCTGATCCAGAAAGGCTTCATCTGAACTTACCATCAATACCACCATCATATTCCATTCCGGTGGATATTTCATCAGTCCCCGATATGCCTCTTCTTCTTTATAAAAATAGGAATAATCCTGTCCGGCTGCTGCTTTTATCGCATAATGCTCCGGCTTATAGGTCTGGATCACAACCTTTCCCGGCTGTTCCCCTCTTCCGGCTCTTCCTGCCGCCTGGGTGATCAGATCAAAAGTCCGTTCTCCTGCACGGTAATCATTCTGAAACAGTGTAAGGTCTGCAAGAATGATCCCAACCAGTGTTACATTTGCAAAATCATGTCCTTTTACGATCATCTGTGTTCCGACCAGAATATCAGCTTCTCCGTTTCCAAACTTTTCCAGGATCTGTTCATGTGCATTCTTCGCAGTTGTCGTATCCTTATCCATACGAAGGATCCTCGCCTGCGGAAACAATCTCTGTACCTCTTCCTCCACCTTCTGAGTTCCGGTTCCATATCCGCCGATCAACCCTGAATGACAGGAAGGACATACTTTTGGCTGAGGCATCTGGAATCCACAATAATGACAGATCATCTGATTATTTCCATGTCTGGTCAGGCTGACATCACAGTGTGGACATTTCAGTGCCTCCCCACAACTTCTGCATGACACGAAACTGTTATATCCTCTTTTATTGATAAACAACATTACCTGCTGCCTGCGGGCAAGCCGATCCGCGATATCATCTGCAAGTTCCCGACTTATGATCGATCGGTTTCCTGCTTTTAATTCCTTTCTCAGGTCAACGATTGATGTCTTTGCGAGTTGTCCGCTTCCTGCACGTTCATGCAGTTCAAGCAAACGATATGTCCCGTTAAGTGCCTTGTGATAACTCTCAACGGACGGAGTTGCCGAACCAAGCAGTACACTTGCATGTTCAAGCTCCGCCCTTTTTACTGCTGTCTCTCTGGCATGATACTTCGGCGGATAATCACTCTTATAACTTGATTCGTGTTCCTCATCTATAATAATGATCCCCAGATTCTGAAATGGTGCAAATAATGCCGAACGTGGACCGATCACAACATCTACATCCCCGTTCTTTGCCCGCATGAACTGGTCATATTTTTCTCCATCACTCAATCTGGAATTCAGGATTGTCACCCGGTCTCCAAAGTAATTCCGAAAATACCGTACGGTCTGATATGTCAGTGCAATTTCCGGGATCAGAACGATCGCCTGTTTTCCCATCTCCACTGTTTTCTTTACAATATTCACATAGACTTCTGTCTTACCGCTGCCGGTAATTCCATGCAACAGATAAGTCTGTTGATGTCCCTGTTCCATATCATGGGTTATCTCATCTACTACAATCTGCTGTTCTTTGTTTAAAGTGATCTGAAATTCCTCTTTATAGTCATAAATCCCCGCCGTCCGATATCGTTCTTTGCTGATGACTGCGATGACTTTTTCCTGCTGCATCGCTTTCAGTGTAACCGAAGAGATATTCAGTCTCTGTCTGACAATATCCATTGACAGATACCGTTCCGGCACTTCTTCCAGCGCCTGTAGCAGCCGCAGCTTCGCCTGTGCATGTTTTTTCTGATATTGTTCTCTGACCTGTGCTAACTGTTCTGCATCCATCTGATCCGTCAGCACAACCATCTGATCCGTCAACTGCCGGATCGTCTTCTTTACCGGCATTACCATGCGGATTGCATTGATCATTGTAGATCCATAGTTCTCCCGGATCCATGCAGCGAGCGCAAGCAGTCGTCCTTCCACCGGAACCGACCGATCACAAAGTTCTGCAATCTTCTTGATCCGATCCGGCTGATATTCCGTCTGATCCGAAAAACCGATCACATATCCTGTACGAAGGTGGTTGCCTCTGCCAAATGGGATTTTAACCATGCTTCCTATCTGGATTTTTTCCTGTAATTCATCCGGTATCCGGTATTGAAACGGCCGGTCAATGGCTTCATGCGAAATATCGATTATTATATCCGCATATCTTGGTAACATCTTCTTCCTCCAGTATCTCCCGGATCAGGTCTCTCTCATCCATGTGATATTTCACACCCTTGATCTCCTGATAATCCTCATGTCCTTTACCTGCAAGTACAATCACATCGCCCGGTTCCGCATGCATGATCGCATACCGAATTGCTTCCTTCCGGTCAATGATCTCTACATATTTTCCTGTTGTCTTATCGATTCCTGTTTTTATATCATTGATGATTGCCTGTGGATCTTCTGATCTTGGATTATCCGATGTTATGATCGTGAGATCTGCCATATTTCCGGAAACCTCGCCCATCTCAAATCTTCTCTCTTTGGAACGGTCTCCTCCACATCCAAACAGGCTGACCAGTCTGCCAGGATTATATTCACGCAATGTTTCCAAAATGCTTTCAAGACTGACTGCATTATGTGCATAGTCGATCATGATCGTGAATTTGTCTGAGATTGGGATCAGTTCTACTCTTCCCTTTACCTTGATCGTTTTCAGGATTGCCTGTATCTTGTCAAATGGAACGCCCATCAGATCTGCAACTGCAATCGCTGCCAGTGAATTATAAATACTGAAATTACCCGGAAGATTAACCAGAACATCACCATTTAATTTTCCAGACAAATGATAACCAATACCCAGATGTCCGTCTTTGTTATACAGATTATGATCGTTTGCCTTGTAATCATAATCGCCATGAATTCCATAGGTCACGATCTTGCAGGCTGCATGCTCTGTCATCATATCTACATGTGCATCATCTGCATTGAAGATACCCGTTTTGCACATCGTGAATAATTTGCTTTTCCACATTGCATATTCTTCAAATGTCTTATGTTCATTTGGTCCGATATGATCTCTGGAAAGGTTTGAGAAAATACCGTAATCAAAATCAACCCCTGCCACACGGTCAAGCATCAATCCCTGTGAAGACACTTCCATAACAACACTGTCTAAGCCATTGTCGAGCATGTCCTTTAACTTCTTATGCACGATCATGGATTCCGGTGTCGTATTGTTCGCCGGTATGACTTCTTTTCCATCCATGATCTCGATCGTTCCGATCAGTCCAGTCTTGTGTCCTGCACTCATCAGCATCTCACGGATCATATATGTTGTTGTTGTCTTGCCCTTTGTTCCTGTAATGCCGATCACTGTCAGCTTGGACGAAGGATTTCCATAAAAATTGCTGCTGATGATTCCCATCGCATACCGGGTACTTTCAACCTTTACGATCAACACGCCCGGAACTGGATTTACATCCTTCTGGACGATCAGACAGACAGCTCCTTTTTCTGTTACATCTTTTATATATTCATGCCCATCAAACTTGGCTCCCACTATACAGAAAAACAATCCCTGTGCTCCAACTTTTCTGGAATCATTATAAATCTCTTTTATCTCAATATCTTCATCTCCGCAGATAACCGAATACTGCAGTCCCTTTAATAATTCGCTTGCTTTCATATGCTGCTCTCCTTTTTAGAAAAGAAAAAGGTTGCGCAAAAATGCAACAACCTCTTTTTTTATTAGTTATCTTCTTCGTCGTCACCGACAATCTTTACTTTGCCGCTGTAAAGCTCATCAACTGCTATGGATAAAGGCTTATTGCTTGCTGTATTTACAAGTGGCTCCTGTCCTGCTATTATCTCTCTTGCGCGCTTAGCAGTTGCAAGCACGATAGAATATCTGCTCTGAACTACCGGATGTTCTCCAGGTTCAACCTCTGAATTTACAACTGCCATTAAGTCTGTGTATGATGGATGTAACATAAAATTATATCCCCTTTCTATATTTTTTCTTACCAGATGCCTTTCAGGTCATCTCTTATTTCTTTTATATAAGCCTGATTATTTGATGTTCTGCATGCATAGCCTACGATCACTGAATTCACTGTCTGTATACATTCTTCCAGATCATCATTGATCACTATGTAGTCATATTTATCCATGTCTGCAGACTCTTCTGTTGCTTTCTTTAAACGCTTCAGAATTACATCCTCTGCTTCCGTTCCTCTGCCCCGCAGTCTGTCGCGCAGGCTGTCAATGCTCGGCGCACTGATAAAGATCAGCAATGCATCCGGGTACTGTTCTTTGATCTTCATAGCACCCATGACTTCTATCTCAAGGATAATATTTTTACCCTGATTCAGACTTTCTTCCACAAATTTTCTTGGTGTACCATAGTAATTCTCAACATATTGTGTCCACTCGATAAATCCGCCATAATCAATCAGATTCTCAAATTCGCTCTTATCCATGAAAAAGTATTCTCTTCCATGTTCTTCTCCGGTCCGTGGACTTCTGGTTGTTGCTGATATCGATAATTCATATCCATAATCAGACACCAGTCTCTTTACAACGGTACCTTTTCCGACTCCGGAAAAACCTGAAATTACAATTAATGAACCTCTGTTTCCCATCTTTTTTACTCCAAATTCTGTATCTGTTCTCTGACTTTTTCAATGTCCGTCTTTAATTCGATCGCACGGTTTGATACATCCAGTGAGTTTGCCTTGGAAAGGATCGTATTCGCCTCTCTGTTCATCTCCTGCGCAATAAAATCAAGTTTTCTTCCAACACTTCCACCTGCCTCCAGAATCTTTCTGGTGCTGTCAATGTGGCTCTTCAGACGAACCGTTTCCTCATCTACACAGATTTTATCCGCATATATAACAACCTCGGTTGCAATCCGGTTCTCATCGATTGCTGAGCTATCAATCAGTTCTGAAATCTTGTCGATCAATTTCTGACGATAAGCTGTTATAAGCTCCGGTGATACTTCTTCAATATAATCGACTGCAGCCGTCATATTGTCAAGCTTCTCCAGCAGATTAACCTTCAGGTTCTCACCTTCCACCATTCTTGACTTCACAAACTTATCAGCCGCCTCGTCAAGTGCACCTTGTATCAGGCTCCATAACTCATCTTCATCTACTGTCTGCTCTTCCAGAATAAAAACCTCCGGAAGTCTGCATATAATCGATGGACTGATATCATTTGTAAGATTAAAATCTGCTGCCATCTGATTCATATAGCCAACATATTCCTCTGCTAACTCTTTATTATATTTTACTGAGACATTTGTCTCGGTCAGATCTTCATAAGTGATAAAGACATCTACCTTACCACGTTCTATATACTTCTTTAAATATGCTCTTATAGTTGTTTCAAAAAAACTCAGTTTCTTTGGTGTTTTTACATTGATCTCGCAAAACCTGTGATTAACAGCCTTAATCTCCACAACTATCTTACGGGCTCCGGAAACGACTTCGCTTCGTCCAAAACCTGTCATGCTCTTAATCATAAAAATCACATTCTCCTTAAAACAATGGATACTATATTATACTTCAACCGCCATAAAAAATCAAATATTTTATCTCGTTACTTCTTCTATTCCACGGATCACCGGTTCTGCTATCATTGAATAATTCGTATGATAGATGACAAATCCCGGTTTGGCTCCTGCCGGCTTCTTCAGATTCATCCGTTTTGTATAGTCGATGGATTCTCTCTTCCAGACGAATAATATGCTGCAAGCCTTGCCGCCTCTTCATAGGTCTGATCCGGAAGTTCTTCTGCTCCCTCCATCCGTACGATCACATGCGAGCCCGGCATCTTCTTTGCATGGAACCACATGTCCCCGCCATTTGCAAACTTAAATGTCAGTTCATCATTCTGCAGATTATTCTTGCCGACATATATATGAAAACCATCAGATGATATATAGTGATATGGCTTGCTCTTGCTGGTATGCTTATCCCCTTTTTTGCCATATCTTCCCTTGATATATCCGCTGATCATCAGCTCTTCTTTTACCTGAGCTAACGCATTTTCATCCAGTGTCATATCGATAAATGTCTGAACCGATTGTAGATATTCCAATTCATGTCTGGTCTCAACAGTCAGCTTTTCTAACACCTCATATGTCCGCTTCTGCTTGTTGTACTTTGCAAAATACCGTTTGGCATTCTCAAGCACCGATATTGTCGGATCGAGTGGAATCTCGATTTCTTCATTTGTGTAATAATTCAATGCACGGAAGCTCTTTGTTCCCTGCTCCACTCCATATCCATAGGTATTGATCAGCTCACCATATACCTTATATTTCTCCCGACCTTCGGTATCCTTCATCTGCTTTAACTGCAGATCATATTTCTTGCTGGCTCTTTCAATCGCAGTTGAGATGATTTTCCGCAGATCTGCTGATTTCTGCCGGATTCTTGTTACCTTACTCTTCTTATAATAATACTCATCTAAAACCTTTGAAATTTCATCCTTATCTTCTACCTGATAATCCTGATACATACTGAGTCTTACTGATGAAAATTCAACCGGAATATACCCATCATATACAATATTCGGCACATAGTTTTCTGTCTTTATATCGGAAACCATTTTCTCAAATTCCTGGTACAGCTTCTCTTTCTGAATATCCGTTAACGCTGCTGTTGACTGTCCGCCATCGATTCCCACACGATAACAAAGCTCATTTGCGATCAGGGGTGAAATACCTGTAACTGAGGTATAAATTGCCTTTGTAACAGTCACAGGCTTTGTATATACCGAAGATGCAAAATAATCCTGATCTGCATCATATGGAGAACGCTTATCACCGGACGGCGGATATACATAAGCTTTACCTGGAAGGACCTCTCTCACCGAGCTTACCAGATGGGATATATGCTTGATACTATCAATTATCATTCCATCCGCATCCGTGAAGATAATATTACTGTGCTTACCCATGATTTCTATAATAAGCTTCTTTTTGCACAGATCTCCCATCTCATCAAGGTGCTCGATCGTGAATTCCACGATACGTTCAAAGCCCGGCTGGCAGACATCTACGATCCTGCCATTTCCGATATGCTTACGAAGCAGCATACAGAAATTCGGAGCTGTCATCGGATTCTCCTTAGGCACCTGCAGCAGATAGATCAGAGGCAGACTTGCATCTGCAGATAACAGTAAGCGGTAATTCTCCCTGTTGTTTTTTATAATAATATTCAGTTCATCATTTTCCGGCTGGTAGATCTTATAGATCCTTCCATCCACTAATTTCTTTTTCAGATCACTTACAACATTTGATATTACAACTCCGTCAAAAGCCATATGAAACCACCTTTCCTGCACAGATCCACCTATTTTCGTACGACCGCAGCCCCAGATCTGTATGTTCTGCGGTAAAAAGGCAGAAAATGTATCGCAACATCTTCTGCCTGATTTTTCATTTATGAAAAATGAGTTTGACCGTTTGTTTTTATAATGAATTGTAAAGATCGTTATAGATCTTTGCTGAATTGTACCAGGAGTAATCCATTCTCATGCCACGCTCCTGAATACCATACCATGCGTCTTTGTTGTTATAATAAACTTCCTTTGCATAGTTGATCGCATCTAACAGCTCATATGCATTGTAATTTGCAAATGAGAAACCTGTACCTGTATTCTCAAACTGGTTATATGGTTCTACTGTATCTTTCAGACCACCAGTCTCTCTTACGATCGGAACTGTTCCATAACGAAGTGCCATTAACTGGGTCAGACCACATGGCTCAAATCTGGATGGAACAAGCATAACATCACAACCCGCATACATCTTATGGGATCTTTCATCCGAATAATAAATATTCGCAGAAACCTTTGCAGGATGAATGCCCTGATAATAACGGAACATATCTTCATATCTGCTGTCACCGGTTCCAAGAACGATGAACTGGACACCATCACAACAGATATCATTCATAATGCGATCAACCAGATCAAGTCCCTTCTGGTCTGTCAGTCTGGATATAATACCAATCACAAACTGCTTATCATCCTGTGGAAGTCCACATTCCTTCTGAAGTTCAACCTTGTTGATCTTCTTCAGTTCACGGAAATTGTCGACACTGTAATTCTTATACACCTGTGAGTCTGTAGCAGGATTCCATACATCGTAATCAATTCCGTTTACAATTCCCCAGAGTGACTGCCATCTTGCACTCAGAAGCCCATCCAAGCCTTCACCGTAATATGGTGTCTGAATCTCTCTGGCATATGTGTTACTTACTGTTGTGATCTTGTCTGCATATACAAGGCCGCCCTTTAACATACTTGCATCTTTTCTGACTTCCAGCTTATCCGGTGTGAACACATAATCCGGAAGACCGGAATCTGCCTTGAGCGTATCGATATCCCACTTACCCTGGAACTGTAAATTGTGGATTGTCATAACAGACTTCATGCCACTGAAAAACGGATTTCCGGCAAATAACGTTTTCAAGTATACCGGAACCAGACCAGCCTGCCAGTCATGGCAGTGCAGGATATCCGGCTGGAATCCTACTGCCGGCAGAATACATAATGCTGCCTTTGAAAAGAAGCTGAACTTTTCAATATCCCACTTTACATCTCCGTATGGGGTAAATCCATTGAAGTAATATTCATTATCAATAAAATATACTTTTACTCCTTCGTATTCCAGATACATAACCCCGACATAATCATTCTTATATCCGATATCCATATAGAAATGGGTCAGATACTGCATTTTTTCTCTGTATTTATTTGGAATACAAAGATAGTTCGGCATGATAACCCGAACATCATATTCATTTCTGTCAAATATTTTTGGAAGTGTTCCTACAACATCCGCCAGACCACCCGTTTTGATAAATGGTACACACTCTGAAGCAATATAAGCAACTTTCTTCATCTTCTCTTATTTCCTCCCATGGAATAACTCCAAAATAATATTAATTTTATCATATTTATACATATAATTCAATGAATAAAGGTGCTGCATTTTATTGCAATTATAAAATTTGGCTGTGGACTTTTGGTTACTTTTCCATTATGATGAAAATGATCGGTCAACACAGTTTTGAATGGTATCCGGCATACCCGGAAATGACCGTCAATTTTATTTTAATAAGGAGACCAAACATGGCAAAACAGAATGATGATGAATTAGATGATATCGAAATGATGTCACTTGAACTCGATGACGGTACAAACCTCGAATGTGAGATTGTTGCTACCTTTGATGTTGAGGATACCTCTTATATTGCTTTGCTTCCTGTCGAAGCACCGGAAGGTTATGATGATGACGAGGTTCTTGTATACCGTTATATTGAACTTCCAAACGATGAATTCACACTGGAACCAATTGATGATGAAGAAGAATTCGATATGGTTGCTGATGCTTTTGATGAAATTCTGGATGAGATGGAATTCAATTCCATGTCTGAAGATGACTAATCATCTTCAGACACAGTAACCAGATTATTTTTTATCGTATATTCGATACTTAATGTTTTTGTAATCTGATCTTTTTCAAAATACACACAGATTTTTTTATCATCCACAAATGTTATGACACCTTTGCCATATCGTTTGTGGATGATTTTATTTCCAACCTGAAGCATATCATAGTCGATCACCATTTCTGTTACAAACCGGGAAATCTGTCCCGTCTTTCCATACACCACCTTCGGTACATAGATATACAGACCATATCGTGCCCTGGTAACGGCAACATAGAACATTCTCCGTTCTTCCTCCAGTTCCGCATCTGTGACCGATTTCTTATGGGGCGTCATTCCTTCTACTGCATTCATGATAAATACCTGATCAAACTCCAGTCCTTTTGCCCCATGCATCGTCGCAAGTACAACTGCATCCTTTGCGTGTTCCGCTGTTTTTCCCTGTTCCTTCAGTTTTATCCTATATTCATTTAACAGGTTAAACCACTCAATAAAGGAATCGGCACCTCTTGCCATCTCCTGAAATTCATCCGCAATATCCATATACTCCTGTGGATCGATTCCCCTATATAAAGCATATTCCTTCAGATATTCATCATACCCAACCGCTTTCCTGATATAATTAACGGCTGCATATGGTTTTAATTCTGCGATCCTCCTGAAATCCGTTTCCAGGGTTACCAGATTCTGCACTATCCTGTGATTGTCCTTATAGAATTCCTGCATCCGCTCCAGATCTACCGGATCAGTTTCCAGACACTCCCGGCTTATATACCGGTTCGGTCGATTTATGATCCGTAAAAATAATGCCCGTTCTCGGTTTCCAAGTGCTGCCTTAATATAATCAAGAATATTCACAACGACAAAATGGGAAAACAGATCCGGCATATTATCCTTCATCCGGAATGGAATATTATTCTGCATCAGCTTCATTGCAAGTCCGGATGGTTCCGAATTGGTACGATAAAGAATAGCAATATCCAAATATGGGATACCCTGCTGATTCATCTCCCGGATTTTCTGTATGATACCATCTGTTTCCTGCCGCATTCCCTCGACTTCAATCACATGCACACGCTCACACTGACCTTTCTCAAATGCAGACCGGATCTCCTTCTGATACCGCTTCTTATTGTTCTTAATGATACGTCCTGCCGATTCCACGATTGCACTGCTGCATCTGTAATTTATACTTAAGCAGACCATCCGGGTATACGGGAAATCATCCGGGAAGCCAAGCATGATCCTCGTATCTGCGCCACGGAATCCATAAACAGACTGGTCGTCGTCTCCCACCGCAAATATATTATGTTCTTTTCCTAACAGCAGCTTCACAGTCTGATACTGGATCCTGTTAATATCCTGAAACTCATCAATCAGAATATACCGGAACCTCTGCTGCCACATTCTCCGGATATCCGGTCTATCCCGAAGCAATTCATATGTAAATACGAGCATATCATCAAAATCAATCTTATTATTCGCCCGAAGTACCTCTTCATACTCCCTGTAAGCAATCCGGAAATCTTCCGGCTTCATGTTCATCGAATGATATTGTCCGATCGGTGTCAGTTCACTTTTTACCAGACCGATCTCTGCAATTACATTTTTTGCAAAATCATCCTGTCCATTGTATTCCATATTATGTTTTTCAATAATACTGCGAATGATCTGATATTTCTCCGATTCCAGTATGATATTGCTTCCATTATATCCATAGGCTTGACGTAAGATCATAAAGAATACCGAATGAAAGGTTCCAAAAGTAACACCACTCGAATATCCCATTATTTTCTCAAACCGGCTTTTCATCTCACCTGCTGCTGCCTTGGTAAAAGTGATCACCAGGATCTGACTTCCATTTACCCGACCATGCTCCAACATATATTTCACCCGGTGCGTGATCACCGTCGTTTTTCCACTTCCCGGTCCCGCCAGAACTAGCATTGGCCCTTTTTCATGCCGGATCGCTTCTAATTGTTCTTTACTGAATTGCTGTTTTTCTTCCAATCGTTCTTCCCTTCAACAGAAAAGAGAACAGGACGGATACAACCATCTGTCTGTTCTCTTTCTCTTTCCTGTTATAAAATTCTGCTGTAGTTCTTCTTTATCAGATTATCTACCGCAGCATTTCTTATACTTCTTACCACTACCACAAGGGCATGGATCATTTCTTCCAACCTTTGGAGGCTTTACAAGTGTTCTGGATGTCTTCTCTTTCTTATAGAGTTCATCTCTCTTTTCCTGTGTAAGGATCTTGTCCCATGCAGGTAATGTATATAACCATTCTGCATTGCATCCAACCATATTCATATACAGCTTCTCATAATCAATACCAAGTGTTACTTCCGAATCCTCTGTAACCTCGTCGAGATTATTCGATGTGATCAGACTGTCATCAATTCCATCCAGGAAACCGATCATGGTCTGGATACTTACTTCAAACTTCTCTGCAAGTGCCTTTACTGTTCCTTTTACAGGATCTGCCTTTGGATTTGCAAGAATTATTTCATAAATACCTTTTTCTGCCTGAAAATAATCAAACCAGAACTGCTTTCCTTCTGGTGTTCTGTCATCAAAACCATACGCATAATCGCGCCACTGTGATAATAAACTCATGTTACATACCTCGTTTCAATTTTTAAAACTTTATAGAGTATATCAGATAATCCCTTATTTTTCAACATTATTCTTTTCTGTTTCATCTGACGACACAGCCTGATCTGCCAGTTCTTTTCCTTTTGCTGTAAGCAGCTTTGTGATCAGACTGATTCCATAAAATAATACCGGAACCAGAATGCACAGAAATAATGCCGCTGAAAAATATTCACTGCCTGTTATTCCCAAGATAAATGCCCAGACAACCAGTCCAAGAATCACAAGGACCATAAGAAAGGCTGCTATCCGCTTCATTTTCTCCATTAAAGTTCTTCCTTTATCTTCTTAAAATATTGTTTTATGTTCTGCTCATATCCATTATCCGTCGGTTCATAAAACTGTCTGTCTGCGATCTCATCAGGCAGATACTGCTGCTTTACATAATGATTTGGATAATCGTGTGCATATTTATAACCTGTATGTCCAAGCTTCTTTGCTCCGCCATAATGTGCATCCCGCAGATAGACCGGAACCTGTCCTGTCTGCTCATGTTCCACAACATTTTTTGCAGAAAAGATCGCATTCACGATCGCATTACTCTTTGGAGCGCACGCCACGTAGATCGCCGCATGTGCAAGTATGATCTGAGCCTCCGGCATACCGACCCGCTCTACCGCCTGCGCACATGCTGTTGCAACACAGATTGCATTTGGATCCGCATTTCCAACATCCTCACAGGCACATATCATGATCCGTCTTGCTATAAATGTAATGCTTTCTCCACCGCACAGCATCTTTGCCAGATAAAATACGGCAGCATCCGGATCGGAACCACGCATACTCTTGATAAATGCAGAAATGATATCATAATGATTGTCTCCGTCCTTATCATATCGGAATGCTCTTCTCTGAATACATTCCTCTGCCACCGACAGCGTAATATGAATCTGCCCATCTGCTTCCGGTTCGGAAGAAAGAACTCCAAGCTCTACTGCATTTAGTGCACTTCTGGCATCTCCTTCTGACATATCACTTAAGAATTCCACGGCATCATCATCTATACATGCATTAAAGGCTCCCATGCCCCTCTGGTCATAAACAGCCTTTAATATGATCTCTTTTATATTTTCTTTTGACAACGGTTTTAATTCAAAAATATTAGATCTTGAAATTAAAGCCCCATTCACTTCAAAGTAAGGATTCTCTGTCGTTGCTCCGATCAGGATGATCGTTCCATCCTCCACAAATGGAAGCAGATAATCCTGCTGTGATTTATTAAAGCGATGGATCTCATCAATAAAAAGTATGGTTCGTTTTCCATACATTGTCTTCATATTCTTCGCTTCTTCTATGATCTGCTCCATATCCTTCTTACCGGAGGTTGTTGCATTGATCTGCTTGAAATCCGCCTTTGTCGTATGTGCGATCACCATGGCAAGCGTCGTTTTTCCGGTTCCCGGCGGTCCGTAAAAAATCAGTGAGCTAAGCTTATCCGCCTTTATCGCACGATAGAGTAATTTCTCTTTTCCGATAATATGCTCCTGCCCGATCACCTCATCCAGGCTCTCAGGTCGCATTCGTTTTGCCAGAGGAGAATCATCATCCTTCTGGTTTTCTCTCATATAATCAAATAAATCCATTCTTATTCATCCTAAATAACATCAAGCTTCTTAAGGATCTCGTTGAATTTCATAATATCAATCGGTTTGCAGATGTAATCATCATAATCATCACTGGCCTGATTGCTGTCAAAGCTGGTTTCATCCAGTGCACTTGTCATAATAACCTTTGACCGTAACATTCTGGATACGCCATGCTTTCTCTCTGCATTTCGAATCGATGCAAGTACCTTATATCCATCGATCTTCGGCATCATGATATCCAGACAGACAAGTTCAAAATTTTCGCCCTTTTCCAAATGATTTACAAATTCATCAACAGCTGCAATTCCATCTGGTGTAATTACAACTTCTCCAAATTTACTTAAATATTTTGATAAAAACTTTGCATTTGCAACATCGTCCTCAGCAATTAATATTCTCATGACAAACTTCCTCCTACTTTAAAATCTAAGCATCTTTTCAATCTGGTTCAGCATCTCTTTTACTTCAACACGAAATGTTTTCTTGGAATATTTGGTTCTTCGCTCTAAAAGACCCTCTGTAAATATACCGTTAAACATCAATGTCAATTCCCGTGGGGTAAATACCTCCCGAATCTCTCTGTCTGCTATAGCGTCTTCAAACAGCTTACAGACAAATTCATTTCTCTTCAGAATACATTCAGAAATAACCTCTCGTGTCTCACTCAGATGCAATAATTCCTCATAATGCAGCATAATCGCACCCATACCAATATAATTATCATAATAGGTTGCATATGTATCTGCATAAAACCGTAACTTATCCATATTCGATCCGGCCTGATGATCCACGGTCATCTGGATATTCTTATCAAATGCCGCATACTGTACGACCACTTCCGTCAATACTTCATCAATACCCCCGAAGTATTTATAGATCAAAGTTTCGGATATATTTTCCTTACGAGCCAGATTCTTGGTTGTCAGAGCATTCAATCCCAGATCGCCGATTAATTCAACTGCCGATGCAACGATCTTATCCCTTCTTGAAACGTAATTCTCAGCCACACCGTTCTCCTCTCAACACATAAACTTACACCCAATATACACTATATAATTCTATGTCATGCTCTTTCGTTTGTCAATCAAAAAAGCTTCAAATTAATATACGCAGAACACAGTTGTAATCTTCTCTTTTTTCTTCTGTTTTCAAGGTGCTTTTATGCCTGTGTTTCTGATGAAACACCTGTTTTTATACAGTTACAGTCGTCAGCATATGCTTTTTCCGGTCGTAATAATAAACATTATAAGAAAGGATATCCTGTCGGTGAAGCACACTGTCATTTGCTTCTTTCACAATATCTGCCAGCATCTTTGGCTCCGACACTTTTCCAGCCTCCACAAACATACACTCATGAATACTGGACGGCATAATATAGATACTGTCCCCGGCAAGCTCCGTACACATATCAAGGATTCCCCTGTACAACATAGCTCCGGCTCCGTTTAATCCCATTTCATTTGATATTACATACAGTTCTCCGCACTCGCCCGAAAACTCATCTTCCACAAATGCAGGAAGACAGTTTCTCGCCTTCAGATATGCTGTGATCCGGTCGATCACTGGAGGAAAATATCTTGGAGTATTCCTTTCTGCCAGTTGGTAAAGTGTCTTCGTATCTGTATGCCATCGTTTCAGATCATCCTCTGATACCGTTGATGATGCCATCCCATTCTCACCTTTATGAAAGACACATCGAAATATGATCGCAAGATCATGAAACGGAATATACGGAACATGCTCCAGATATTCTTCATTCATACTTTGATTCACAACCGTATAGATCAGTCGGTTCTTCACCCAGTTAAAATCCATATAGTTCTGAATTTCATTGTCGGATGATACTTTGGTACATCGTTCCGTAAAGATATCCTTTATTCTCAAAACAACAGTATGTATCTCCTCCTTTTGAATATCCTCTCTATAAAAATCGTCAATATATATCGTTGGTGTTATCATGGAATTTCTGTCCCTTATATTGATTCCTGTAAGGATCAACCCGTTATTTTTTACAACTCTGGTAACCGCAACCTCCATATTGTCCGGTTCAAATAAAACTTCCAGCCCATCTCTGACTGTTTCTGTAAATTCATTAAATTTCATTTTATCTCTCCTTCGCAGCTTCTTTGTCTGAAACATTTCGAAAAAATGATAAAATCCGGATTCTATTGCTGAAATATTTCTTCCATCATGATAAAGAATTTCCTATGTGTCGTCAACATTTTGCGTGTGTTTATTTGTAACAGCTTGTGCGTTTCTGTAACAGTTTTTCTTCCGAACAAACAAAAACGGATGTGTATTTCGCATCTTTCTTATCAAAATCCGCAAAAAACACATCCGCTCTTATATTTTTTTATCGATAGATAACAATACTATTATCCGCCTGCTCACAGGCAAAACCAGCCATCCCTATTTATATTCTTTTACATATTTTGACAAAAAACTAACAAATACGTCCATCTCTGCATCCGTTCCGATCGAGATTCTCAGATAATTGTCAATCCTTGGCTTATCAAAATAACGCACATAGATATTATTCTCTTTTGCCGCAGCAAAGATCTCCTTTGCAGGAATACTCTCATGTGTTGCAAATACAAAGTTTGCAGATGATGGCAGACAGGTAAATCCAAGCTCTGCGATCTCTTTCACAAATCTTTCTCTGGTTGCAATGATCTGTCCAACCTTCTCCCTGAAATATGCATCATCATGAATGGATTCTACACCGAGCACAAGAGACGGGCGGTTCATCGTATATGAATTATAGGAGTATTTCACATCATTTAAGGCTTTGATCAGTTCAGGGTTGCTGATCGCATAACCGATTCGAAGTCCCGCCATGGAACGTGATTTTGAAAAGGTTCTGACTACCACAAGATTGTCGTATTTGTCGATCAGCGGAAGTGCTGTTTCTCCTCCAAAATCAATATATGCCTCATCTACGATCACGATCACGTCCGGATTGTTCTTTATGATCTCCTCTACATGATCCAACGATTCGTAGATACCGGTCGGTGCGTTTGGATTCGGGAATACGATTCCACCGTTTTCGCCCTTATAATCATCTATCTTCAGACGGAAGTTCTCATCAAGTGGCATCTGCTTATATGGAATCCGGAACAGTTCTGCCCATACATCATAAAAAGAATATGTGATATCCGGGAACAGAATCGGTTTATCCGAATTAAAGAAGGTCAGAAATGACATTGCAAGTACATCATCGGAACCTACACCTACAAATACCTGTGATGCATCTACACCATGATACTCCGCCAGTGCATCCACCAGTGCGCCTGCTGTCGGATCCGGATATAACCGTAACAGATCCTCATTATCCTGAACCGCTTTTACTCTTGGAGACGGTCCATACGGATTCTCATTTGTATTTAATTTGATCACATTTGTATTCTTTGGCTGCTCACCAGGTACATATGGTTCAACCTGACGAATATTATCTCTCCATGATGCCATGATTTATCCTCCATGTTATCTCTGCTAATCAGCAGGTTATCGTTTTCAGTTGTCTATTCTATCATTTTGCAGGATGAGATACAAGATAAGAATCATAAGACTGCAGCTCACTCATATCGTCAGATGCGGTAAGGGCATCGCTGAGTTCCCTGCTGTAAAATGCTGCGATCAGGATTGCATTTTTATTTAACCGTTTCAGATAATAAAGCCGGTCATAACATTTACTATAGTCAAAAAACACCCGGATTCTGTTTTTGTATTTTCTGAAAATGCCATTTTCCGCTCCATATTCAAACTGACATACTACAACCTTCGTTCTATGCCGGGGATAGGTACATTCTATATCTGTACTGCCCGGATAGAAACATTATACTCAATTTTTCAGATATGGCATATAAATCCTTTTATAACAGAATGTGTTTTTTCCAAATTCCGGCTTTGTAAAATAAAAATGATATTATAGCTCCAACGGCTGTCGCGATCGGTATAGATATCGCAATTCCTCTTACACCAAGTTCACAAAGGAACGCCAGAACATATGCTAACGGAATACGAACGATAAATGCAGATATCATATTTGTAACCAGCGTAATCCATCCATTTCCAGTTGCAGTTGAAACCGTATTAAATGACATGATAAATGGAAGTCCCACATATTCAAACGAAAAAGCAAAGATATACGGCATACCATAGACCAGGACATCTTCTTTTACGCCAAACAGATGAAATATCTGCTCCGGGAATATGTGCATCAACGTAAACACGACCAAAGACACACCAATACAGAGAACCAGACAACAGTGCATAGTCTTTGATGATCGTTTCACATCTTTCTTGCCCATATTCTGTGCGATCATGGCTGATGCAGCCGAGCTGATCGCTGCTTCCGGAAGAATTGCAAATCCATTAAAGTTATTTACTATTCCTGCTGCAGCCGATGCTGCTACACCACCCGCCCTGTTAATGAATGTAGTCAAGATCAAAAACGAAAAATTTGTACCAACCATTTGAATACTAAGCGGCAATCCGGTACGAAGCAGAGTGTGGAATCCCTCTTTTATAAAATGAAAAGAAGATGGTTTGAAATCAAACATAAAATCATGATGTTTTAAATATATTATACAAAATAACATCGAACAGCCCTGTGCAAATACAGTTGCAACAGCAGCACCACCGGCTCCTAAATGAAATCCGGCAACCAGCACCAGATCCAAAATAATGTTGATCACACATGCAATCATAACAAAGATCATCGGTGTCCGACTGTCACCAAGTCCACGCATAATTGCACTTAATGCATTATAACCATAAATAAATAATAGGCCCAAAGTGCAAATAAACAAATACTGTTCTGCCTGTGAAAATGCCTCTTCAGGTGTATCAAGTAATCGAAGTAACGGCTGTTTTAATATAAATAACAGTACCATAAATGCTGCTGCCATAACTGTCAATGTTATGAATAATGTACTGATCGCTCCATTGATCTTATCCTTACGTTTTGATCCCAGATAATTTCCAAGCATCACAGTTCCTCCGCCTGACAGTCCCGCAGCAAGATTTGTCAGGATCACAAGCACCTGTCCTCCGATATTAGCTGCCGATATGGAATTTGTTCCGCCAAAATGTCCTAATATGATCAGATCGATCAGGCTGTATAAGGACTGGATCAAATTACTGATAAAAAACGGCACAGCAAACCATACAAGCTGCTTCCAGATATTTCCTTTTGTAAGATCATGTTCAAATGTACTCATGTCTGCATTCACCTCTTTTGTAGTTAAAATGGTATATATTCTTTATTAAATCCATGTTTTTACTTCTAATTCATATACTCTAACATATTTATATCGCCAGACTGTATTGCCTGAATATTCTTTTTAATTCGTTCTTCTTCCCAGTCCCACCATCTGATTTCTTTAAGTTTCTGAATTGTTTCTTCATCAAATCGTTTACGGATTGGTTTTGCCGGTACTCCTCCAACTATCGTATATGACGGCACATCTTTTGTTACTACTGCACGAGTGCCTATAATTGCGCCATCACCGATTGTTACACCAGACAAAATAACTGCTTCATATCCAATCCACACATCATTTCCAATTTTTAGCTTATCCTTATTAACAGGATAATGATACAAAACATTATTTTTTTCAAAATCAATCGGATCATGTACAAAATCATTGTACATTGTATAATCCCCTACCTCTATATCAGGGGTATTTATAACATTTTTCAGATAAACGATCTGTTTATCGAATGTTCTTGGGAAAATATTATCTTTCATTTTCGGCCTCCTGTTGTCGAAAATATCTGTATAATTCTCGAAATCTCCATAACTGCAACCTTCAGCATCACGCCACCGGACATTTTAGTTTGATGTATTTTTCTGCATTTCCTGTAGAAAATGATCCATGTGATCTTCCAGAAGCCTTATCACCCGACTCTTGTCATCTACTCCATCATATATGCTGTAAAGCAAAAAAATAGGTCCATAAAAATCAAGTGCTGTCTGTCTGGCTTTTCTTGCATCCCCCAGCATATTCGAGAACAAAGCTTCTATATAAGTTAATGGTCCACCTGCAAGATAATTCTGATATAACTGTGCCATCTGCGGCTCCCTGTACTGTTCCAATGTCAGCATCTTACGGAAACAGGATGAGAATTCTTCTTCTGTCCAGTGAAGAAACTGCACCTTTGTAAACTGCTTAATTTTATTATATGCTGTTTCTTTGTACTCAGCTGTAACCTTTTCCAGATCGCCCTCCGGCATTTCATACCGCTTTACTCTCTCCATATCCAGTTCATTCATTTTGTCAATAATACTGTCCAATATCTCCTGCTTGCTTTTATAATGCTTATACAATGCAGCCTTGGTTACTCCAAGCTTTGAAGCAATATCATTCATGGATGTTCCCATATATCCGCTCTGTGCAAATAATTTTAAAGCTTCTTCCAGTATTTTGTCCTTTGTATTCTTTTCTTTAATCTCCACACTTGTCTCCTAAATCAGCCTCATCAATCGGTTACCTTTTGGTTACTTTATTATAGTTACCTATCGGTTACTTGTCAACAATTATTATTTGAAAACAGAAAAACACATCATTAACTGCCTATCAAACTCTTCCACTTCCTGCTCGTCAACCAGATAGCCCTCCGGCAATCCGTGATAACGGATACCATACTCGCTTGCCTGTCTGAAACCACTCTTACCATAAAAATCAATATTTTCCTTCATGATATTATATTTTACAAAATCATCCAATGACACCGTCTCATACTTTTCAGGCATTCTCTCTTTATCATCCTCCGGCATATCATGATCTGATGCCTGCTCACTATCCTGTTGCTTCATCCGCTCCACAATACAGTTAAAAATATCTTTTTTGCTCTTATAATGATGGTATAATCTCCCTTTGTCATACCAAGTTCTCCTGCTATCTGGCTGACTGAGACAGCCTCGTAACCATCCCTGGCGAAAAGATTAAGTGCCGCAATTAATATTTCTTCTTTCCTATTACTCATACTAATAACCTCCGGGCAAGAAATAAACGACCGTTTACACTTTTATTTTAGTAAACGTTCGATTATTTGCCAAGGCTTCATTTTTTAACATTAAGCAAAACCTGAAATGTTCTCATATCGGCTTTTACACGAAACAAATAAACTATAGCCGAACGGTATATTTGTTTGCATAATATACCATCCGGCTATGCCTATCATAAATAAATTTACTTACTAACAGAAACATCCATAATACAATCTGTCTGATCATAATCTATAGAAACACTATATCCATCATCCCGCTCCGCATCGTAAGAATCCTCATCTTTATCTGCGTCCTTTGTATATCCCCTTTCCTTGCATAAATCTATATATTCCTCAAATTGTGACTCTGATACTCCATACACATCAAAGCATAGATAATCATCCAGATCTAATGTTACTTTTATAACTTCTGCTTCCGGCTTATCAATCTCTGTTCCAATCTCTTTTTCTGTCCATTGTACGGTCTCTTCACTATCAGATTCCAAGGAGTATTTCTGAAGCTGATTTTCAAGGATGTTCTTCTGGTTACTTCCAGCACCCAGCACTTTCAAACTGGTTCGGAAGCTTTGTCTTGAGATCTGTAAGCATGCTATCCCATCCTTTGATGTTGCCATCATCGTCCAGTTTAAGCTCCGTATTCTTTTCTTTCAGGTTTCTATAATAAATGTGATACTATCCAGTCTACAATGATGAATTTTGTCTAGCATAGCATTATGTTAACAAAAAAACAAACAACTTAGTACTTATAAATACTCAAATATATTCTTTATCACTATTTATTAACTACAGACCAATAATATGTAGGAAGATACGCTTCTCGATAATCAGTCTCATACATATCTGATATTATACACATCTGATCCCATAACCTATGCAATTCCTGTATTTGAGTTACATGCCGAAATGATACTTTTCCCATACAATATGTTCCCTCCCAAATGGGTTCATCAACATTTTCCCCTCTTTCTATTGCATTATTAATTATTATATCTGCTTGTTTTGTAGAATGATGTTCTATATAGTAATCTATCTGCTCTTTAAATAACTCTAACATTTTATCCGACCATATATCTAATCGACATATTCTATTCAAAAACATCTCAACCATTTGTTCCAGATTACAATCTGGCGTATACAATAAATCCCTCTTTTGACAATTTACTAAATTAAAGAAAGAATATAATTTTGCTCTTTTCCCATACCATTCAATCGCAAATTTTCCACTACTTATCCTATTTTCTATTGGAATATTAATAGTAACTGTTCCCTGCCTATCATAATCTGGTTTTTGAGATATTAATATTTTATCAACATAATCATTCAAGCATACAAAATATCCCTCTCTTTCTACATTATCCACTAAGCAAAGCAATACAGGAACTGCACTTCCCATCTTTTCAACTGTAGCTAACAACGCTGTATCTAAAGGATATTTGACCACCTTAAATATACAATTATCAGATTTTGTTTTAGAATAAACCTCCAAATCTTTTACTTCAATATCATTAGTTGTCTTAACTTGAAAAAGTACATGTTCACCCTTTGTAATATATACCCCATCATTACACTCCTCAAATAATTCAACATCTAAGTCAATTCCATAATCAGCAGTGTACTCCCTTATTACCCATTCCTTAGGAAATAAGGATCTCAATATATCAATACCTGACTCCCCAATAATCTGATTTTCAGAACGTCTTTTACCTAAAGTCTTCCAATCACGAAAATAATTTGTGTCCATATTATTACCTCTCACATCCAAAACCTATTATTATATTACCATAAAAAATAGCCAACGCATAGATTATTAACCACGCATTGACTACTTAGAAAGCGTAACAATATTAGTTGTTCTTTGAGTCAAAATAACATCCCGTATACTCATAAAACAGCTTTGGACTTATATAGAAGTCCTACTGAGTAGAACCATCCTTCTTATACGCTAATCCAATAGGTAATAACTTGTTTATCATAGCAAGTCGTATGAACTGTGGGTCTTTCCCCATAATCTTTGCCGCTTAATTCCTTTATAACCTTCTCAAATCTGTGTCTGTATTTGTCATAGGTCATATTAATACCCTGCTGACCATATTTGTCATTGAACAGATACTCGCTACCCAGTTCTAATGCTTCCTCGTAGCGTTTTTTAACAAAGGGAAGAATCTTATCATGGATTGGCACCTTTCTTCCCTTACCTGCATTAGTTTTCATACCCCCTTCTATAAATCCGCCAAGGAAATCAAAGTCTATATCCTCAAGTTTTATAATGGCTAACTCCTGCGGTCTCCATCCCATATAGATACCAATTAACAGCATATCGGCAAAAGGTACTTTGTCTACGTTATCCCAAAGCGTTTGAATTTCTTCAACTGAAAATGCGTTATTCTGTCGTTTATCCAACTGTCTTTGTTCAACAATTTTCTTGTCGATTTTGAAGGATCTCGCAACATTTTTGGATACATACTCCCGTTCAAAAGCATAATCAAACATAAGATTAAACATTGATTTTATCCTTGCCTTTGTCTCAGCAGATGCTTCACGCTTTTTACCCTTTTCTTTGACACATTCAACAATTACATATGCCGCATCCATACAATCCTTAATATGGTAGGACTTTACATCTCTTATATTCATCTTTACAATTGCTGTATTAGAAATATACTTATACGCCGATGTAATCGTTCTCTCAGAAGATACCCCATTCAACTTTGCAGAGTATTTATCAAACCACTCGTGATACAACATCTCTACTGTCATCTTGCCCTTGTCAATCTCGTAAGGATTATTGATGAAATCATTCAATGCTCTCTCAGCATCTACCCTTGTATGGTAGTACCCCAAGGTGACTATCTGCTGCTTTGACTTGCCTTCTACCATATCCAGCAACCAACCTTTTGTAATCCTAACTCTATAAGGATTGTTTCTCTTTCCTGGCATTTTGGTGATACCCCCTGTGCCGTTCTTTCTGCGATAACTCATATGAATTACCTCCTATTCGTAATTAATTTTATTTCGCATAAAAAATTTGCGATATCCAATAAAATCTGCCTTGCTGTTTATCTGATTTCTAACATTTTTTACATGTCTCACCAAAAC